>JGI26254J51713_1000303_pt1 | contig 19993 bp, 14 predicted proteins | sample SaaInlV_120m_DNA_3_FD_51713 | JGI IMG/M metagenome (IMG submission 51713)
TTAATCGGAGCGAATCTTCTGTTTACGTTGTTAGAACATTTTGGGAGCAAGCGATTTTGCAAGTCTCCCAAACTCTTCCGAAGCACTACTTAAGGAATCCCAATTTGCTTTTGCCAGATGCGGCGCCTCGCGCATCAGCAGGGCTAGAATCATGACGTTGCCTGTTGCACATCGCGGCTGTTATCTCTAATAGCCAGTTCACTCTTTTTTTCTGTATTGAATCCGGGTTGCACAGCGTCACCTGTGCTGTCGCTCTTTTGCAAGNACCCAATCCACCCGCCAATCACACGATACCCTGCGCTGCTCTCAACGGTGACAGCCACAAACAGCTGACTCGCCGTGGCGGGCAGGAGCGCCCTTGTCACGGCTCGATCACAGCGGGCATTAAGCAACCATGGCGAAAATGACTCCGCGACAACAGTTGATGCAACGCCAAACGGCTGTTTTACGCCGGTTAGATTCCGCCCCCAGTTTAAGATTCCTGCGGGTTACCCAGGTCGTCGGAGAAAAAGTCGATTAATTTGGATTTCAGGATCTTTCCCGTGGGGGCTGCAGGCAGATCTGGCGCCAGAATGATTCGCGACGGACGCTTGTAGGGAGCAAGCTTGTCGTGCACAAAGGCTTTTAGATCGGCCTCGGTCAAAGTGCACTCAGGGGCAATCTTGACAAAGCCCAATACCTCTTCGTTCCCGCTTACTGTGCGCCCCACAACCCCGGCAACAATAACTTCGGGATGATCTGTCAGCGCGGCTTCGACCTCAACCGGATAAACGTTGAAGCCTGATCGGATGATCAGCTCTTTCGAACGACCTACGATATGCAACCTTCCTTCTTCGTCACAACGCCCCAGGTCGCCGGTGCGAAAAAAGCCATCATCCGTCAAAACTTTTGCGCTCTCGTCAGCGTCCCGAAAATACCCCTTCATTACCTGAGGACCACCGATGAGGATCTCACCTATTCCCTTGTCTGGCTCTGCCCCCACAGAGTGCATATCGAGTTTAAGAACGCATCCTTGCATCGGCCGGCCGGCGCTGATATCCGGGTCGCCCAACTTGTTGACCGTCAGGCAGACACCAGCAGCTGATTCGGTGAGGCCATAGCCGTTTTGTAGAGCCAAGCCATAAAAAGCCTCGGCTTCACGTTTCCAGACAGGATCCAGCGGTGCGCCGCCGGAGGAGACGTAGCGCAGCACGCCGCGGTTGCAGGCGGGTTTGTTTTGTTCTCGCACATAGTGAAACAGATGCGCGTGCATCTGCGGTACCGCCGGCAGATGGGTCACATTACTTTGTAAAGCGTCATACAGCCGCTCAACAGAGAATTTAGCCTCCAGACGCATTGCCGCTTTGGCCGAACACACCGCCAGAAAGGTGACCAGACCGAAAATATGCGACAGTGGCAACGCCAGATAACACATATCGGTAGCCACCATGTCGCGCACCTTGGCCGAGGCATGGGCCGCCGCGATCAGGTTTCCATGGGTCAGCATTGCCGCCTTTGGCGCCCCAGTCGTACCCGAGGTGTAAAGCAGAATTGCAACCTGTTCGGACGGTGCGGAAAAAACCGGCTCAGGCGTGCTGCTCGCACGTTTGAATATCGCCGCCTCTACAAAGGCGCCGTACACCTTGGTTGCACTACATTCGACACTATGTGCCTGAGCCGCGTCAGAGGCTTGTGTGCAAAAAACAACAATGCTTGGGTCACTATGGGCAATTATCCTTTCCAGCTCCGCCCCGGTCAGCCGCGCATTCACGACTACGACAATGGCGTCCATGCGACTTGCGGCAAAAATAAAAGCCGCGGCTGAGATGCAGTTTTCAAAGACCAGCACGACACGGTCACCGGGGCGTAGCCCAATCGCTTTCAACTCAGCTTCGGCGTCATCGACCGCGGTTTGCAGATCGTCCCAGCTATACGTGCGATCTGTAAAATCGATCAGGGCCTGTTCTGCACCTCTGGCTGTGACCGCTTCGCTCAGAAAATCATGTATCCGGGTTTGCACCATTACCCCCCCAAGGCTGTCAGACAGCCCCGCCCTGACGGTAAAGTGCCAAATGCTGACTAGCTTCGACACGCGCAATGATCTCGGTCATGGGCCGGGCCTTGTAGGCAAAACCAAACGCGTGCTCAGCCGACAGGATCCCATGTGTGATGTCACCCGTTGCGCAGGCGTTGCGCCCCAACTGTGCGCCCCAACTGCGCCAAAGGGTGTTTTGATCAGCACCTGAATGTCGATATCTGGGCTCTCCAACTCTAGAGGTACCAGATCGGTCGTTTCACTACGTGACGAGCAAACGGCATTGCGCAGCGACTGCCTGCACAATGCGGTATCGATTTCGCGCGCGTCTAAAGCGCTTACTCATTATGTTTCCCCCTGTCGCTCGCGCAAACGTTTGAACACTCCGGTAGAGGTAGCGATCAATCGGCCCTCGGCATCAGTCAACGTGCCTTCAACAAAGGTCAACACCCGTCCGCCGCCACTAAGGCGACCCTCGGCGCGTAACATACCGGGGCGCGCAGCGGCTATATAGTTGATGTTCAGCGAAACAGTGGTAAACGGGGCGAGCCCGCTGTCATCCACGGTCAGGCTTGCAGTGACGCCGCTGGCCGTATCCAGCAGCGTTGCCGATATACCGCCATGTACCACGCCACTGCGGTTTACATGCACTTCGGTGGCGTCCAGCACACAATGTGCCTGCTTACGTTCGGGATAGATCTCTACGCGAAAGCCCAACAGGCGCGACAGCGCCAGCGGCTCGGTCCGATGCATTGCCTCGCCCATGGATCAGGCCGCGCTGAGCGCGATGAAACGTTCCAGGTGATGGTCTACATCTCCAAAAAGGTGATCGATCATCGTCAGGCGGCGGGCAAAGTGCGAAAGCGCATATTCATCCGTCATGCCGATGCCGCCATGCATCTGGATGCTTTCTTCGACCACCAGAGCACCGACCCGTCCGATCAGGTTCTTTGTTGCGCTGACATGACGCTCGCGAATATTGCGCTCGGCCTCAAGGTTCCCAGCGAGATTGACCACCGCAGACCGCGCCTGTTCGATCTCGATCAGAACATCCACCATGCGATGTTGCAGCGCCTGGAATTTTCCGATCGGCACACCAAACTGCTTGCGTTCCTTCAGGTACTGCACAGTCAGCGCCTTGGCCGCCTCCATGGCCCCGACCGCTTCGGCGCAAACCGCCAGGGTCGCGCGGGCGGTTGCCGTCTCGAGCGCAGCAAATGCACTGCCTGCCTTTCCCAGCCGGTCGCTTTGGGCAAGGCGCACATTGTCAAAGACGATCCGCGCGCCCGAGGTGTCGTCAACATTGCGATGGTCGATACAGGTCACACCTTCAAGGGCAAGCGGCACAAGGAACAAGGAAATCCCCACCTCATCATCCTTTGCGCCGTTTTCCCGTGCAGACACTACCAATGTTTCGGCCTGAGCCCCGTTGACCACATGAGTCTTGGTGCCATTGAGGACAATCTGACCGCCATCTGCCTGTGCGGTGGTGTGAACACGGCTGAGGTCATATCGCGATTGCGGCTCACCATGGGCCAGCGCCAGAACAGTTACGCCACCGATCACCTGTCCGATCAGGGCTTTTTGTGATGCGTTGCCGAGCTCAGACAGCAAACCCCCGGCCAGAACAGCCGAGCCCACTACAGGTTCGATCGTGCCTGCGCGCCCCAACTCTTCAAAGACCACCAGCAGGTCGAACCCCGTGCCGCCAAAGCCGCCGTCATCTTCGCTGAACATCGCGCCGAGGATGCCCAGCTTGGCCAGTTCGATCAGGATATCCGCATCATAGGGCGCGCCCGAGGCGATCAACTTGCGGCGCGCCTCGTGGTCGTAGCGCTCGCCAAGAAACCGCTGCAGCATGTCGCGTAACATGGCCCGCTCTTCTGTCAGGTTGAAATCCATGCCTACCCGCCTCTCACAGTTCGAGGATTGCTTTGGCAATGATCGTGCGCTGAATTTCATTCGCGCCGCCGAAGATCGACAATTTACGCATGTTGAAATAAGTCGGCGCGGCTGAAGGNGCGTGCTCTGGCCCAAATGGGTCGGTGGTATCGCGNCCTTCCAGAAACTCGGGNAGATAGGGCATCGCATCAGGCCCTGCCGCGCGGCGCAACAGCGACGTCAGCTCCTGGCGCAAGATCGTGCCCTTGATCTTGAGCATCGAGCTTTCGGCCCCCGGCGCTTGTCCTTTAGCGGCAGCGCTCACCACCCGCAGGTTGGTTGTGCGCATCGCCATCAGATCGATTTCCACCTGCGCCATCCGGGCTGCAAAATGCGGGTTTCGATCCAGCGGCCTGCCCCCGGCCATGGTATGCGCGGCGACATGTTTGAGCGTGGCCAGTGCCGCATCCGAAAATCCCACGCCGGCAATGTTGGTGCGCTCGTGGGTCAGCAGATATTTGGCATAGGTCCAGCCCTTGTCCTGTTCGCCCACCAGGTTTTCGACCGGTACACGCACATTGTCGAAGAAAATCTCGTTCACCTCTGCCTGGCCATCGATCAGAACGATGGGTCGCACAGTGACGCCGGGCGTTTCCATATCGATCAGCAAGAAGGAAATGCCCGACTGTTTTTTCACATCGGCACTGGTGCGCACAAGGCAGAAGATCCAGTTTGCGTGCTGGCCCAGCGTCGTCCAGGTCTTCTGGCCGTTGACGACATAATGATTGCCATTCAGCACCGCGGTGGTTTTCAGGGCGGCAAGGTCCGATCCTGCCCCCGGCTCGGAATACCCCTGGCACCACCAATCCACGCCGCTCAGGATGCGCGGCAGAAAGCGCTGGCGTTGCTCCTCAGTGCCAAAGGCCAGTAGAACCGGCGCCAACATCGTCAGGCCAAAAGGTACCAGACGCGGTGCGTGAGCCAGACACGTCTCTTCTTCAAAAATCTGGCGCTGNACGGCATCCCATTCTGCGCCNCCNTATTGTTTGGGCCAGTTGGCCGCCAGCCANCCACGCGCGTTCAGCATGGCGCTCCATTCTTGCGTATCACCCTTGACCAGACGCTTGCCCAGGCGCACTTTCTCGCTGATACGAGACGGCAGATTTTCTGCCAGAAATACGCGTACTTCTTTGCGGAATTCTTGCTGTTCCTGGGTATAGCTTAAATCCACGCTCAGGGCCCTTCAGAAAATCTCGAACAGACCAGCAGCACCCATACCGCCACCGATACACATCGTCACCACACCCAACTTGGCACCGCGACGTCTGCCTTCTATTAGAAGGTGTCCGGTCATTCGGGCACCGGTCATGCCAAAGGGATGGCCGATCGCGATAGAGCCGCCGTTGACGTTGCAGACATCGGGGTCGATCTTCAGATGATCCCGGCAATAAAGGGCCTGGCTGGCAAAGGCTTCGTTCAGCTCCCATAGATCGATATCGTTGACCTTCAGTCCGTGACGCTCCAGCAGGCGCGGGACGGCAAAGACCGGGCCAATGCCCATTTCGTCGGGCTCGCAACCGGCGGCGACAAAGCCCTTGAANGCGCCCAGCGGTTCGATCCCTTCGCGTNCGGCCACATCGGCATCCATCACCACCAGNGCCGCCGCGCCATCTGACAATTGCGAGGCGTTTCCGGCCGTCACGAAGTACCCATCGCCCTGCACCGGGGCCAGGCCGGCGAGCGCCTCAAGCGTTGTGTTGGGACGGTTGCANTCGTCCATNCCAAAGGTGACCTCCTTGCGAGTCACCTCGCCGGTTTCCTTATCCTTGAAAGCCTGNGTNACGGTAATCGGCACGATTTCATCNTCCANCTTTCCGGCGGACTGCGCGGCGGCGGTGCGCTTCTGGCTCTGTAGCGACAGNTCGTCCTGCGCCTCGCGGCTGACATCGTAGCGTTTGGCGACGATATCGGCGGTCCGGATCATCGGNAGATAGATGTCCGGTTTATTCTGGACAATCCAGCTTTCCTGCGCCTGCGGCGGGCGGCTGGGAGGCATCTGACTGATGCTCTCGACCCCTCCGGCAATCGCCGCCGGCGCGCCCTCCTGCACGATCGCGTGCGAGGCCATCGCTACCGCCTGCAGACCGGACGAGCAGAACCGATTCACCGTGGTTGCCGCCACGCTGACAGGCAATCCGGCCCGGATCACCGCCTGGCGGGCGATGTTGCTGCCAGTCCAACCCTCGGGATAGCCACAGCCGAGAAAGGCGTCCTCCAACAGATCCGGGGTGATCCCGGCACGCGCGACAGCATGCTCGATCACATGGCCGGCCATCGTGGCGCCGTGGGTTTCGTTGAAGGCGCCGCGATAAGACTTGGCCAGCCCTGTGCGTGCGGTTGAGACGATGACAGCTTGTTTCATGTGTTTGGTCCTTATGGGTTCACTCTTATGGGTTCAGACTGGCAAAGGTTTCACCCTTTGCCACCAGCCGCTGCAACAGCGGTGCGGGTTTCCAGAGAAAATCGTCCTCTGCGGCAAATGCGTTGATATCGTTCAGGATTTTGTCGAGGCCCACGGTATCTGCATAGTGCATCGGCCCGCCACGCCAGCGCGGATACCCATAACCGTTCAAAAAGACCACGTCGACATCCAGCGGGCGCAGGGCAATGCCTTCTTCCACCACGCGCGCGGCCTCGTTTACCATCGCCGCCATATAGCGGTCGACGATCTCCTGATCAGAAATCGTCCGGCCATCGATTTTTTTAGCGGCGCGTTCTGCGACAATGATTTCATCCACTTGCGGATCAGGTGCGGATTTCCCATCTTCGTAGATGTAAAAACCCCGGGCCGTTTTGCGTCCAAACCGACCCATCTCGCACAGGCGATCCGAGAACTCGGCATAGGCCTCACGCGGATCACGCGTGGGGGCCAGGCGTTTGCGCGTTGCCCAGCCGATGTCGAGCCCGGCCAGATCCCCAACGGCAAAGGGCCCCATGGCCAGGCCAAAATTCACCAGGGCGCGATCGACATCGAAGGGGCTGGCGCCGGCCATCACCGCGCCATCAAGCGCCTTGCGGTAATAGGACAGGATCCGATTACCGATAAACCCGTCGCAAACACCTGAGCGCACNGCAACCTTGCGCAGAACCTTTGCCAGAGNAAATCCNGTGGCAANGACCTCGGGCGAGGNCTTGTCGGCGACCACGACCTCTAACAGTTTCATCACATGGGCGGGTGANAAAAAGTGCAGCCCGATCACATCTTCGGGCCGCGATGTCATGGCTGCGATTGCATTGACGTCCAGATAAGAAGTGTTGGACGCCAGGATCGCGCCGGGCTTGCATATCGCATCCAGCCTGGCGAAGACCTCTTTTTTAACCTCCATGTTCTCGAACACCGCTTCAATAACAATATCGGCATCGGCAAAATCAGCATAGTCCGTTGTGCTCTTGAAGCCGCCGGCCATGATGGCATCGTATTGGCCCTGGCTCAGTTTGTTACGTTTGACAGCCCCCATCAGCAGTTTCGAGACAGTCGTACCTGCACGCTCGAGGGCATCTTCATCGCGCTCGGCGAGCGTTACACGCAGACCCGCCAGCAAGGCGCTGACCGCTATGCCCGCGCCCATCGTGCCGCCGCCAACGACCCCGACCGTGGCGAGTTCCCGCGCCGCCACACCCTGGATTTGGGGAAGTTTGCCGACCTGACGCTCAGAGAAAAACGCGTGGATCAGGGCCACGCGTTGATCCGAGCGCATCAAATCCTGAAACAATGCGCGTTCCTGCGCAAGCCCTTTTGCAAAGGGCAGTGTCACCGCCCCCTGAATGGCGTCGACACATTTCTGCGGCGCGATTTGGCCACGGGCCGATTGTGCAAGCTTGGCCCGTGCCGCATCAAATACTTGTGCATCGGCCGCATGACACGCAAGCGCACTCGTCGGGCGCACACCCTTTCCCTGGGCGATCACTTCCCTGGCAAAATCGATGCCCGCCGTGCGCACATCATCACCATCGACGATCCTGTCGATGATCCCCAGTTCCAGTGCTTGTTTCGCATCGATCTGGCGGCCTGTTGTGATCATCGCAAGTGCTTTATCTACAGGAGCCAGCCTTGGCAGGCGCTGTGTTCCTCCGGCGCCGGGCAACAAACCAAGGGTGACTTCGGGAAGGCCAAACCGCGCACTCGATAGCGCGACCCGATAGTGACCACCCAGAGCCACTTCAAGCCCGCCGCCAAGTGCGGTTCCGTGCAAAGCAATGACAACGGGTTTCGCCGTGGCCTCAATCTTGTTGATCACCTCGGGCAAGTAGGGCTCCAGCGCAGGTTTGCCAAATTCACGAATGTCAGCGCCAGCGATAAATGTTCGCCCAGCGCCATAGATGACGATGGCCTGAACATCTTCTGCCTCGGCTGCTCTTGACACACAGTCTGCCAGTCCGGCGCGCACCACTTGCGAAAGGGCATTCACAGGCGGGTGTGAAACCTCGATCACAGCGATATCGCCTGCAATAGTCAAGGAAACGGGTGATGTCATTTTGAAGTCCTCTTTCGTGCCGATGCATCCTTTGGACAGGCGATGAAGGGTTCGCGAAAATTTTTCAATATGTAAAACTTAATGCTTGTATATGGAACTTGTAAGTTCCCGGATGTGTAGTCTTTAAAGGGTTAAATGGCATTTGCCACAACAGGGCCTCGAAAACTCAACGAGGGTTTTTGAACGCAACGGGATGAGGAATAGCCATTTGCTTATTGAGATAATTCCTTTGCGCCATCAGTAACCCCAAAACCTTGCCGTTGCCTGTTTCACACCAGTGCTGTTACCCCTGATAGCTATTTGACTTCGTCCTTTTGTATTGTATTTGAATCCACGTTGCGCAGCGTTACCTGTTCTGATGTAGCTTTCTGATTCAAGGCATCGCATTGGCGCCGTTTGAGTACATGGCTACAACCTGGATGCGTTTTGGTTGAAAAAGAAAATGCGGTGTAACCGGTGGCCGGCTACACCGCTTCAGTTTTTTGTTTATCGTTTTAGTAATGAGCTCTGATACGACGGCTACATCAAAATCCGCACAATTGCCCGCAGATTGACATTGAAACTCGAAAGTGCTGCCTGATAGGTCGCATCGGCGGCCAGTGCGTCGTAGGTTTTCTCGATCGCCGTCATCGATGGATAGGTCACACCGAGTAACCGATTGCCCGCATTATTGCCGGTCACCAGTGTCCCGTAGCGCAGCGTCATTGCACCGCTATCGGCAAAGATGGGGGCCAGCTGAGTGACAGTGTCGATCATGGCAGCAGGAGCAGCAGCTCGCGTGAGCACAATGAACTTCGGGGTTTCGGCGACATTTTGGTCAAAGGGCACGGCATGCATCTTAACCAGGTTTCGCAGGACCACGCTGACTTTGCCACTGGCCATCATCGCCCCATAATCCGAAGACGCTGCATACACGTCCAGTGCTTTTTCAAATCCACCCATTCCTTCGTAGGCCTGGAACAAAGCCAGTGAGCCGGCTTGTTCTCCGGTGGTGATGATGCCTGCCCGGACAACAAGTGCGCCGGCTTTGGATTTAAGATCATCGATGACACTTCCGATCTGCTCCATCGCAGTTGACACATAAGTGGGGTCACATTTCGCCACGGTAATTACAAAATAATTGGCATCGGCCATAACTGTATCCTCCTGTTGTTGTTAGATTAATTATCACCACAGGTGTCCAACCTGGATGAGTTATGTTACACATCTATTATGCTGATTGGTATCGAAACCCTGATTTGCTGGACGATAGATGAGTTCCCGGGCTGTATCAGCAGATAAACGTTTTTTACCTGTCTTTAGAGATTCCTTCGACCAGCGCTAATAGGCATTGCTGATTAATGAAAAATCCCTACCTCACCAAACCCCGTTACATCGACAGCCCGCGCTGGGAGAAAAAGCTCTGGCTTCACCGGCATGAACCCCTGCCCCAGGTGGCGGCACATCTGGCGGNATTTTTTGCCGTGCTGAGCCTTGATAATGCACTCCAGGTGTATGCCGCCAAAAGCCTTNACTCAAAGTTCGGTCACTGCGATTGTTTTGATAGCTCCATGGCCGCCAAACCCAGGAGCTGGCCGGGCGCAACCGGCCTGTGGATGCACACCCTGATCGCGCGGCAGGCTTTGGGCCAGACCGATGCCAATCAGCGCCCAGGCGCAAAGACCGAGCTGGGACCCAACATGGACTTGGGTGTTGCGAGCTATGCCAACGTCATCAAAGGGGCCTTTGTATGAATCTGGGCACCTGGCTCGAGCGCACGGCACGGCATGATCCGGATCGGCCCGCTTTGTTTCTGGGTCAAGACCAGGTCGCCACCTATGGCCAGTTTCACCACCGCGCTGGGCAGGTTGCCGCCTGGCTCGAAAGCCAGGGTATCCAGATCGGCGATCGCGTCGGGATTTTCATGAAAAACGTGCCGGACTACCTGATCGTGCTTTACGGCATCTGGTACGCAGGCGCCGCCGCCGTTCCGATCAACGCCAAGCTGCACGGCCGCGAGGCACGGTTTATCCTCGAAAACTCCGGCACTCGCCTCACCTTTGCCACAGGGGAACTGGTCCGGGCCTTGACCGAGGCTGGCGTGACCAGCCCGGTTCTCGACACCGACAACCCGGCCTTTGCTGAATCCCACGCCGCTGCGCGCGCCGCGCCGATACACTGCGCGCCTGACGATCTTGCCTGGCTGTTCTACACCTCCGGCACCACCGGTCGNCCCAAGGGNGTGATGATCACACACCGGATGCTGGTCACTATGTCGCTTTGCTATCAGTCCGATGTGGATCATGTCCGCGCCGACGACGCGATCCTTTATGCCGCACCGATGAGCCACGGCGCCGGGATCTACAACATGGTGCATGTGCTGGCCGGTGCGCGCCACGTCTGCCCGACCAGCGGCGGCTTCGACCCCGCCGAGATTTTTGACCTCGCCCGGCATCATGGTGCGGTACAGATGTTCGCCGCACCGACCATGGTCCGGCGGATGACCGACGCCGCCAAAGAGGCCGGCGCCACCGGCGAAGGCCTGCGCACGGTCGTCTATGGCGGCGGACCAATGTATCTGGCAGATATCATCGAGGCCGAGATCCATTTCGGTCCCATCTTCGTGCAGATCTATGGTCAGGGCGAGTGCCCGATGGCCATTACTGTTCTGCCGCGTACCGACGTCTCGGACCGCGAACACCCCGACTGGCGCAGCCGGCTGGCCAGCATCGGACGCGCACAGTCAGCGGTCAAGGTTCGCATCGGCGCCCCCGATGGCTCGTGCCTGCCCCCGGGCGAGCATGGCGAGATCATGGTTCGCGGCGAAACTGTGATGCCTGGCTACTGGAACAATCCCGACGCGACCGCCAAAACGCTGATCGACGGCTGGCTGATGACCGGCGACATGGGTTTCATGGATGAGGCCGGCTATGTCACGCTGCAGGATCGCTCCAAGGANATGATCATCTCCGGCGGCTCAAATATCTATCCCCGCGAGGTCGAAGAAGTGCTNCTGACCCATCCAAAGGTCAATGAAGCCTCGGTGGTTGGCCGTGCGCATCCCGATTGGGGTGAGGAGGTCGTGGCCTTTGTTGTCGGCAGTGCCACGCCCGACCAACTCGACAAGCTGTGCACCGAGAACATTGCCCGCTTCAAACGGCCCAAGGCTTATGTCTTCGTNCCGGAACTGCCCAAGAACAATTATGGCAAGGTGCTGAAAACCGAACTGCGCAAGCNACTGGAGGCACAACCATGACCGACCGGACAGAACACATCGCACTGACCATCGGCTCGGCTCAAGGCATCGGCGCTGGGCCAATCCGAAGCTCTACCCGGGCGTGAAAGGCGCTTTGCCAAATTTAGAGCTTGCCACCAAAAGCATCGACGATGCTTCTCACTAATACCGGCGCTTAAATAAGGCCAAACCAGAAAGGTTCAAAAGAAGCTCGAAAAGGAGGCCATCGGCAAGCCTGAACAGACGATCGCCAAAGAATCAGGCGATGAAAATACAAAAGCTCAAAAAGATGCCGGCAAGCAATTGCTCAAGGGCTTGTTTTACAATAATTATGCGGATAGCTAGTAAGTTGCCCGCCCACCCGAAAGATCGAAAACNGCACCTGAATTAAANCTGCAATCTTGCGAGCTCAGCCACATAGCCATGCGCGCGGCTTCTTGCGGTGTACCAAGGCGTTTCATAGGGGATTTATCAATCATCACCTGCACGAAGTCAGGGGCCATCTGGTCGAGAATTGCGGTTTTTATCGCCGCAGGCGCGATGCAATTTACCCGAATATTTGTTTGCGCAAGCTCTTTGGCAAGTGATTTGGTAAAACCGATTACACCAGCCTTTGCGGCGCTGTATGCAGATGCGTTTGGCGTGCCCTCTTTGCCGGCAAGCGAGGCCATATTGATGATACGTCCAAAGTCTTGTGCTTTCATAACTGGCACGATTGTTTGGCAAACTCGGAAGGTGCCGGTGAGGTTGACGTCAACAATTCGTTCCCATTCATTCGGGTCATATTGAGTTACCGGAACCGTTGAGCCTGCAAATCCCGCGTTGTGAGAGAGAAAATCTATCCGCCCNAACTCCGTGAGTGTTTTTGCACAAGCGTGTTGCACATTTTCTAAATCGCGCACATCCACCTGGCAAAATCTGTGCCCAGCTTTTAGTTGTTGAGGGGTGTCCAAGTCCCAAATGCTCAAGGACGCGCCTGCAGCGGCGTAATGGCGGGCAATCTCGGCGCCAATGCCATTAGCACCGCCAGTGACAACAGCCACACGGCCTTTGAAATCGTAATTAATGTCACTCATAGCGCCTCAGCGGGTGAAAGTATCGACATCAGATGTGGGCCTTGGGCCATCAGCATGGTCAGAGCCTCAGGCGTTGTCTGTCTTGCATCACCCCTTTCATCCCTAATGGCAATATCGCCCCCCTGCTCTTCTCATTTGAACCAAAAGTACACAATTTGCGCCCTTATAGTATCTGTTTTCAAGAACCCATACCCTGCAACAGCCATAGGACACCGTGCCTAGGCCAAACAACAGCTCAGGCGATATCACCAACAAAGCGGTAGCTAAGTGGGATCTGGCGGTGCTTAGGTCAGTCTTGTTGAGCCGGTGGTGCATCCAGTAAGGTTGGGTGAAGTGTCCCGGGCCACGTGGCTTTATATGATGCGGCACACGATCACTTGTTAAACAGTGCGTTTCAAGAATCAAGTTCGGCGCCGTGGCAGGCGGTGGAGTACAGCAATATGAGCCATGCTTACCAATGCCTCTATCGAGGTGAGCATTGAGAAAGCCAATACTCAGGTCGCAAACTTCCCGTGTTCCTTTTCTATTGGCAGTGTCGGCGCAGGTTGTTGCAAAGCGAGCCTTGCTAGAGCTTTGCTCATCGAGGTTTCTCAGCGCTTGGTTTACACTATGAGTCCCTCGCCAATAACTCGACTATCAGGGATTTTTCGAACTGTGGCGCGATGAGTCGGTTCGATTGCCCAAGCGGTTGCAGTCGTGTGGTTGATTCCAGATGTGCCAACAGGGTTACCCGTTGTTTACCTTTCGAGTCGATGGGGGGCGGGGGTATCGTTTGCCGGAAGAGTATTGAGTACACAATTTGCTTTCTAACAATCTGTCTCGTTCTGACCAGTACAAAAGTGGCCGCAAGTTAGACCCAAATATCCTGGGGCGAATCTGCAGGCTGGTTTTTAAACACCCGATGAGGGTTGGTGTCGTGACGCTTGCGACGCTGTTGTCGTCCGGTTTTCAACTCTTTATCCCGCGCTATTTAGGTAAGGCCGTCGATAACGCACAAGGCCTTTTGCAAGGGACGGCGGCGGGCGTAACGGAAATCGAAGCGGCGCTGTGGTTATCCGCTTGGATGATTCTTGCCCTTAGCATTCTTCGCGGGTTGTTTGCCATGGTGCAGAATTATTTTGGCGAATCATTGAATGACTGCATCGCGGCAGATCTTCGAAAAGCATTTTACTACCGGGTACAGCAGCTCGATGTGAGTTTTCATGACAACGCCCACACTGGAGATCTGATCACCCGGGGCATGTTGGATCTGGAGGGTATTCGTCATTTTCCGAGTACCGGTTTGGTTCGAACGGTCATGCTGTTGGTTCTCGTGACCGGCAGTGGCATCCTCTTGATTTCAACCGATGCAGTCCTTGGGCTAATTTCGCTTAGTTTCGTGCCGGTCATCGCAGTCCGATCAACGATTGCTCGCATTCAGCTACGTTATCTTTGGTTGAAGCAGCAGGAGCGATTGACGGTGCTGACCAATGCCATGGAGGAAAATCTCACCGGTATTCGCATCGTCCGGGCATTCGCCGCACAAGCATATGAATTGCTTAGTTTCGACAAACACTCATCTGCCGTTCGTCAAGTTGCATTTGAGAGGCTGATGGCGCGTGTCCGAAGCATGACATTTATGGGGTTTTCCTTTTTTGCTTCATTAACGCTTGCGCTTTGGGTTGGTGGCAACAAAGTACTCGCGGGGGAGATTACTGTAGGGACACTCACAGAATTTCTTGCCTTTATGATGATTCTTCAGATGCCGGTGCGGCAGATCGGCATGACGGTAAATTCGTACGCACGTGCGTCAACCTGTGGTGCACGATTTTTTGAAATCCTTGATTATCCGAACCCTATAGAAAGTGGGAAAACCCTGCCTGACCTGAAAATAACAAAGGGTGAAGTTCGTTTTGAAGGTGTCCACTTCGGTTATGGGGAGGGTGAAACCCGGGTCAACGTCCTGTCGGATATTACTTTTAATATCCAAGCCGGGAAGACGTTGGGTATCGTCGGCCCGCCGGGCAGTGGTAAATCGACCATTGCCCGTTTGATTCCACGTCTGTATGAAGTCACTGCTGGTCGAATTCTGATCGATGAGCAGGATGTCAGAGACGTTTCACTGCATTCTTTGCGAGGATCAGTGGGCGGCGTACAACAGGATTCGTTTGTATTCACCGCGTCGGTCGACAACAATATTGCATACGGAAATCCGTGGTCAGATGATGCAGGCGTCATACAGGCAGGGCGCGATGCGCAGCTGCACGATTTTATTAGTCAACTGCCCGGCAATTATCAGACATTGGTGGGCGAGCGAGGGGTATCGCTTTCCGGTGGACAGCGTCAACGGGTATCAATCGCCCGCGGTAACTTGATTAACGCGCCCATTTGCATATTGGACGATGCAACAGCGGCCATCGATGCCGATACTGAACGCCGCATTCATGATGCGGTAATAGCCCGTCATGATAACCGTACCAGCATTGTCATCTCCCATCGGCTGGTCAGTGTCATGCATGCAGATGAAATCCTTTTTCTTGAAGAGGGAAAGATTGTTGAGCGCGGAACCCATGAGGAACTTCTGGATCTGCGAGGGCGGTATGCTGAATTGCATTCCCTGCAGATGGGGGCAGCGAACTCAGTTGAACCCACTCTCGCGCAGGTGTCGCCAGTGTGAAGTTACCCGCTGAAGAGTCGAGTATGAGCCCAGGAGTACGACCGCCTCGGGGCGTCATCGGGGCACAGGTCAGTCACGATGAGGAGATGTTTGGGCGTGTCTTCGACGGCCGGGTTATGCGTCGATTCTTTTCCTTTGTGTGGCCTTATCAGCGCCTGCTGGCGCTCGCGTTGATCGCCGTGTTGATTTTTGTCGCCACGCAGCTGGCTATTCCCTTAGTTATTCTTTATGCCATTGATCATGTTATCCAACCGGGGGCGGCAGCCGAGGTTGCATTGAGCAGTGTCATTATTTTTCTCGCTGCAGTGGTGCTGATCAATTACCTCGCGAATTATTCCCAGGAAGCTCTGGTGGGGAGAATCGCTGAGAACGTGGTGGTTGATCTTCGACGTGCCATGTTTGCCCATCTGCAAAGAGTTTCTTTGTCGTTCATGGATAAAACAGAGGTCGGTCGGGTGATGTCGAGGTTGCAAAGTGATACCGGCACGTTGCAGGAGTTTCTGGAGACATCAGTCTTTGCGATTGGCGATGTGGTGCTGTTGTTCGGCATCGTCATTACACTATTGGTGCTTGACGCTGAACTCGGCCTGTTGACGCTTTCGATTGTGCCGATTCTCCTGGTCGTACGGTATTTCTGGTTACCCCATGCCCGGGCCGCGTTTCGAAGAGCGCGAGAAACCAATTCGATGGCCAACGGCGCGTTGGCAGAAGCGATCCACAGTGTCAGAACAGTCAAAGCAATGGTGCGAGGAAAGGATAACCATAAACTTTACTCTGATCTTGCCGATCTTAATCTAAAAACGCACTTGCGGGCTGCCAAATTGGCTCAGGTCAATGTGCCGATTGTTGATGGGTTAACGGGTGGAGCAATGGCAATCATTGTCGTTGTCGGGGGCCGCATGGTTTTTTCTGGCGCGCTTGAACTGGGGGTAATGGTTGCCTTTCTTTTCTATGTGCAGCGATTTTTCGACCCCATTCGTTCACTGACCATTCAGTACAGCATGATGCAGCGGGCAACGGTGTCGGGCCAGAGGATTCTGGAAGTGCTGGACGTGCCTGAAACGGTGAGCGACGTTGCCGACGCATTGGATCTGGTGAATTGTAGTGGTGCCATTTCATTTGATCAGGTCAGTTTTCAATACACCCCTGAGATTTCGGTCTTAGAAAACGTTTCTTTCTCTGTCTCTCCGGGGGAGAAAATAGCGATCGTCGGGCCTACAGGTTCTGGAAAATCAACAACAGCCGCCTTGTTGCGCCGATTCTATGATCCACTATCAGGTCAGGTTTGTATTGATGGTCATGACTTGCGAGCCCTGTCGCAGAACTCCATTGGTCGCCATGTCTCGATGGTGTTACAGGAGCCGTTTTTGTTTTCAGGCACTATATTTGAGAACATTCGCTATGCCAGCGTGACCAAGAATGTCGCTGACGTCGAGCGTGCTGCGCAGGCGGTAGGCGCGCATGACTTTATTGCACGACTTCCTGGTGATTATCAATTTGTTCTGGATCAAGGGGGGGGCAACCTATCGTTGGGTCAGCGCCAACTCATAAGTTTTGCTCGTGCACTGGTAGCAGATACCCGGATTCTAGTGCTGGATGAGGCGACAGCTAATGTTGACAGTTATTCGGAGCGAAACATCCAACGGGCTTTGAAGATTTTGCTTGAGGGCCGCACGGCGATAGTGATTGCCCATAGATTGGCGACTATTCGCGACTGTGACCGCATCCTGGTGTTAAATCATGGGCGGTTGGTGGAGCAAGGGAGCCATCAGGAATTGATGGAGTTAGATGGTTTGTATGCGCGACTTTGTCGACTAAATTACGCATCGTTTGACGATGTTCCCTCATCGGCAATACGGTAATGACTGTGTTGTTAGTGGCTCTTATTGGGCCAGTGCAACACCACCTAGCAGAAACAGGAGAATGAAAGGTGAGGGGCTTCAATTTGTTCTAACCTTTTTCATTGCTCGTTATTAATAATAGCGAGAAACACGTCCCCATACTTTTCCAATTTTTTGGCCCCAACGCCAAATAGTTTGGAAAACTCATCTTCATTGGCAGGTTTTTTATCGACCATCTGATACAACACTGTGTCGGAGAACACGACATACGCAGGTACATTTTGCTCTTGCGCTATTGCCAATCGTTTGTGTTTAAGTCTAGAAAATAGTTCGGCATTCTCATCTGTGTAACTATGCTCNGTAATACTTTTTTTCAAACTGCGCGAGGACTTGCTTTCCATGGGCATGTCCTCAATCTTTTTAAATTCAAATTTCAATTCATCCCTTAAGATCACTGAGCCACTTTGAGAGATTTCCAGGCCGCCAAATTTTTTGATATTCAGCGTCACATGACCTGCAGCCACAAGCTGTCTGATAAACCCTTGCAGGTAAGATTTCGAGTACCCGGGCGCAACTCCGAAGACGCTCAATCTCTCGTGACCTTTCTCTACAACCTTTTCTGTTAGGGAGCCCCGCAATACATCAATAATATGAACCGCGCCAAATAACTGGCCGGTGCGATAGACGGTAGATAAGACCATCTTTGCGAGTTCAGTGCCATCAAGCAAAATCGGCGGATNGATGCAGTTATCACAATTACCACACGATTGGATTTGCTCACTAAAGTAGTGAAGCAAAGCGCGGCGTCTNCAGGCTGGCGCCTCGCAATAGGCTACTAATGAATCCAGCCTCTTGTGTTCTCTATTTTTATGNNCCTCGTCATCTCCATCATCTTCAATAAATCTTCTTCTTTGAAGCAGATCGCCTAAACCAAAAAGCAAGAGAGTCTCTGCAGGGTGTCCATCTCGACCGGCNCGGCCGATCTCTTGATAATAGGCTTCCATACTCCCAGGCAGGCTCACATGCGCCACAAAACGAATGTCGGGCTTATCAATACCCATACCGAAGGCAATTGTCGCGACCATCACCACAGAAGAATCTGTCATGAAATGATCTTGATTTTCTCTTCTGGTCTTCGCATCGAAGCCCGCGTGATAGGCGATCGCATTAAAGTCCTTGTCTCTAAGAAAGCTCGCCACCTCTTCGGTTTGCTTTCGAGACAGACAATAAACTATGCCTGAACAATCTTGTTTGTTTTCGAGAAAACTAACCAACTGCGATTTCCAAGAAGTTTTCGCTTCAACCGCCAATCTAAGATTGGGCCTGTCGAAACCTTGAACAAACTTTATCGCCCGATTGTTTGTTAGCTTATCAATAATATCCTGTTGGGTCGCGGCATCTGCGGTTGCGGTGAAAGCGCCGATCGTGGCCTCAGGGAAAATCTTGATTAGCTCTGAAAGCGCAGCATATTCCGGGCGAAAGTTTGCGCCCCATTTAGAAATACAATGGGCTTCGTCAATTACAAACATCCCAACGGGAAACTTTTGTAAGGCTGTCAGCATTTTTGGACTCATCAACCTCTCTGGGGACATGTACAACAAGTTCGATGAATGAGATCTGAATTCACGCCACGCGTGGGTATTTTGATCATAAGTTCGGCCTGAGTGAATCCGATCAGCCCTTACGCCTAAATCTTGAAGCGTGGCGACCTGATCATCCATCAGCGCGACTAGTGGCGAAACTACTATCGCGCGCTCTTTTAAGACCAGTGGTGGAATTTGAAAACACAAAGACTTACCAGCACCTGTGGGCATTACAGCAAGCACATGGGATCTGTCGCACAGGTGATTAATGATCTCGACTTGCCCTGGTCGAAACGATTCAAAACCGAAAATGTCCTTCAATATTTGCGATACGCTCAAGAAAAATCGTCCAAGTAGTTAGGCCAAGTCATATTCTGCATTTTTGCTGCTGCGAAAGTTTGATGACTCGGTAGCCGGTGATAACTAGCGTTATGGCTGATGAGTCAACAGGATATCTCGTGTTTTTGCCCTAATCCGTAGCAGGGGTCACCAATAACAAGTTGATTACCCTCCAGTATATTAGTGGTGACTTTATCGCCGATCTCAAAGGTCTCTTAGTTGATGGGGGCAGATGGTTAAGGGCTTATTCATTGTCTAAGCCCCTAAAATCAACTGCAGTCAATGCTTTGAGTTCTTTCCAATTTGGCATGAACTCATCCATAAAGGAATAGAATCGCTTGCTATGACTGGGCTCTAGAAGGTGCACCAATTCGTGAACCACCACGTGCTCAAGCGCTCCCTTGGGAAACTTCGCGAGTTCTGAATTAAGTCGAATATTGCCGTTCTGGATATTGCAACTGCCCCACCTCGACTTCATTTTTTGAACGAATAGTCGACCCGATTTCACTCCGATTACCGACTCCCACTTTGGGATCAAATAAAGCGCCTCCTCACGCACCTGCCGGGCATACCACTTCTTGATAAGCTGTTTTTTCTTATCGAGCCCGGTTTCTGGCCGGATCACNAAAATGATTGTTCTCTCATCGACGTCAATTCTGGGNGCCCTGTTTTCTTCAATGATACGCAAAGGAAGATGGTTNCCCCATATGGGCAAAAGCTCGCCGTTAGTAACCTCGCTTACTGCGGCTCGCCTGGCAAGCTCAATACCTGCCTGGCGGGCCTCAATCCAATCCCTTTTAGCTCTAATGACCGATTGAATGTTTTCAATATCTAGGTGCCAAGGGCTAGACACC
>JGI26254J51713_1000311_pt1 | contig 19883 bp, 15 predicted proteins | sample SaaInlV_120m_DNA_3_FD_51713 | JGI IMG/M metagenome (IMG submission 51713)
CCAATCCCTGAAAGCTGAAGAAGGTGAGGAGAGTTGATCGACCCTGCACTTAAAATAACCTCACGTTTGGCAGTCACCTGATGAATCTTGCCTGACTTTTTATACTCAATGCCGAACGCCTTTTTGTCTTGAGTGAGGATTTTTGTAGCCTGAGCATTCTTTATGATAGTCAAATTAGTGCGACCTTTTATGGGCCACAAGTAAGCCCTCGAAGAAGACATTCGCTGCCCTTTATGAGTAGTTATTTGGTAGTTACCAACCCCTTCCTGAGTTGCACCATTCATATCCTTATTAAGACCAATTCCAATCTCCTGGGCTGCAGACAAAAAGTTTTGACAAAGCGGGTGAAGCTGCTCAGACACCTCAGAGACATTCAAAGGTCCATCGCCGCCTCGATAATCATCAGGGCCGTTCTGCCAAGACTCCATTTTTTTAAAATAAGGCAAAACATCACTGTAAGACCAGCCTGGGTTTCCTGCCTCAGACCACTGGTCGAAGTCCTTAGGGTTTCCTCTTACATATACCATCGCATTGATTGAGCTAGATCCACCCATGACTTTCCCTCTTGGCCAATAACTCGGCTTATTGTCAGCTTCTGGACTTGGCTCTGTCATATACATCCAATTGACAGATTTTTGATGATATGTAACTCCATATCCAATTGGCATTTGAATAAAGAAACGACGATCTGAACCCCCAGCCTCTATAAGTAGTACTTCATTAGATGGATCTTTGCTTAATCTATTTGCTAAAACACATCCAGCCGAGCCAGCACCTATAACTATATAATCGTAATCAGACATATATCTACTATGAGTAATTCATCGCGCACAATGTTGAAGTTTAAACTGAAATAATAGACGAATCAAAACTTAACTTTAAGTGTTTGAAGAAATTAGATACTTATGAATTGTATCAAAATTAAGTTTACCTCCAATGCCATGCGCGTCATTCAATTTTATCTTTCCATTTTCAATATTTAACCCTTCATCAAAAAGATTCGTTCTAAGTGGATTGAAATTAATATCAGTCTCTAAAAAAGCAGTTGGATTGATAGCAGACATAATGTGAGCTGATGTTAACAAACCAACACCACTCCCTAAAAAATGCATCCAGATTTTATGATTCTGTATATTTCTAGATAGATGATTTATTAGAGAAACTCCTCCATATTTAGTGAGGTCAGGTTGAACAAAATTAAGCTCCTCAATCTCACCAAAAAAAACAAAATCATCAAAATTAGTAATATTTTCTCCAAAAGCAAGTCTGCATTTGGTGGCATTAATTAATTGATTAAATTCTGCTCTAGTAGATAATGCTGAAATAGGCTCTTCAATCCAAGAAAAATTATAGCTCTCTAATGTTTTGAGATACATAACAGCTTCCTCAAAACTCCACCCTTGGTTTACATCTAACATTATCATCTCTTCACTAGATGAGTTATTAGACAATAAATCCAAAAGACCAATATCCAATGAATGATTAAAGCCTATTTTCACTTTAAAGGCTTCTATACCGATTGACCTTGCTAATTTTATTTTCTCATTAGATTCATCAGGATTTATTCCACTTGCATAAACAGAAATATGATCTTGGGAGTCGGGATTTAATAATTTATTAAGGGGTAATTTTTGATTCTTAGCAAACAGGTCCCAGATGGCGCAATCAAGTCCTGAATTAATATTATAAAATGAGCCCATATCGCCCGACTGCACAAAAAGAGTTTTAAATTTTTCAGTAACCCTTTCTATGAATTTGTCTGGGTTTGAAAACTCACAACCCACAATATTGGAATGATAAACATTTTTAAGAAGATTGAATCTATACGAAGCGCCATCACTCGGAAAATTACACCAAATTTCGCCATACCCGATATTGTGATGATAGTCCTCTAGTTCAATTATTATGCATGGTCTTGAATTCATAACTCCAAATGAAGTTAAGACAGGATCAACCAACGGAAACTCTAGATAATAAAACCTTAAGGACTTAATCTTAATCAAGGTTATTGCTTTTCTTTACAAAATTAAACATAGCGGTCCAATCTAAATCTTTGTACTCAGTGTCCATTGCCTCTTCATAGACATTCACAACACTTTTCCCTGAAGTTAAATTAATCCCTTCAGATTCTCCATGTTCAATAGCTAAACGNAAGTCNTTCAAGGCCAGNACATTTTTAAAGCCAGGACCTATGTCATCAATCAAAACCTTTTTAGGATAACTAAAATTCATATGTCCTTTTCCAGCAGCNGTAGTTGACATTAAATCAATAGCTAGCTTTTGATCTATACCTGATTTATGGACCAGAGAGAGTGTCTCAGCTGTCACAATATTTGAAACAATAGCCATATAATTATTAATGATCTTCATTTTGCTACCTGAGCCTATNGGACCACAATAAACAACATCACTTCCCATGCATTTTAAAATCTCTTCAATCTTAGAGAAGTCTTTTAAGGAGCCTCCTACCATAATAAGTAAAGTACCATCAATTGCATTATTTACNAGACGAGCTACCGGTGCATCAAACATTTGAATATTTTTTTCGAGCATTTTTTTGCTAACTTCAATAGTATCGGCTGGCAATATTGTGCTCATATCAATGAAGATTAAATCGGTATTTTCTTGATTAATAATACCNCTCTCTCCAAGCGCAACATCTTTTACATTTTCTCCAATTGGGAGCATGGATATAACAAAATCTTTGCCATTACATAAGTCTGAAATATTATTATCTTGTTTAGCATCAACTTCAGTTAAAGTTTGAATAGTTTTTTCATTTGCAAAAGGATCATAAAAAGAGAGCNAATGCCCATTCTTTACTAAATTTAAAGCCATGGGAAGGCCCATGGTTCCAACCCCTATAAAACCTATATTTTTCATAATTCCTCTCAGTTAATTAAACGATATTAATGTTCTTTTTATGAATAAAGGAATATATTGCATCTATTCCTCCCTCATAACCAATCCCACTCTCTTTAATTCCTCCATAAGGAATCTCCGGATGCATTGGTGAAGCAGTATTGATAGAAACACCTCCAGCAACAATCTCTTTAGCCATCTTTTCCTGCAAGACTTCACTGGTAGTATAAACATATGATGCAAGTCCATAATTTAAAGAATTAGCCTTCTCAATAACATCGTCATAATCATTGAATTTAAATAATGCAAGAATAGGACCAAAAATTTCTTGAGTCATCATCTTTGAGCCTTCATGAATATTTTCAATAAGAGTTGGCTCCCAAAAATAGCCTTTATCTTGATGTCTACTGCCGCCATAAATTATATTTGAACCATTTTTAACAGCATCATCAATAAAATCTTTCATCGCATCAACTCTCCTTGAGTTCGATAAAGGCCCCATTGATATACCATCATTTAATCCATTACCTAAAGTAATATTTTTTATTCTATTCAAAAATCCATCTCTCACCTTATCATATATTTTCTCATGCACATAAAAGCGACTAGGTGCAATGCAAACTTGCCCAGCATTTCGAAACTTAAAACCAGTTAAAGTATCCAGAGTTGTTTCAATATCAGCATCTTCAGCAATAATCGCTGGAGAATGTCCTCCCAATTCAAGAGTGCATCTTTTAAGTGATTCTGCTGCTTTCTTTGCTAAAAGTTTTCCTACAGGAACTGATCCAGTAAAGCTTACTTTTTTCACTTCATCTCTACTGAGCAGATAATCTGAAATTTCATGAGGAACGCCAAATACCAGGTTAATGACGTCTTTTGGCAGACCCGCCTCCTGGAATATTTTAATAACCTCAATAGCTGTCCCTGGGGTCTCCTCTGAAGGCTTAATAATTACCGAACACCCAGCTGCAAGAGCTGGAGCAATTTTTCGAATAACTAAAGCAATTGGAAAATTCCATGCCGTAAGACACAAACAAACTCCAAGTGGCTGAGGCTTGATTAAAGTTTTGAGTCCATTATCTCGATCGGCCACAACCTCATCTTTAATTAATTTTGCATTTTCTCCATTAAATTTTAAAATTGCAATGGATTGATTAATTTCACCAGCAGACTCAGCAAGAGGCTTCCCTTGTTCTAGTGTCATAACCTCAGATATCACTGAGATCCTTTCAGATAAAATATCTGCAGCTCTTAAAATGACTCTACTTCTTATTTCAGGGTCTGTATTTCTCCACTCATCAAAACCCTTCTCTGCGGATTTAACGGCATCATTTAAATCGCCCTCAGTTGCATGCGGCAGCCTCCCCAAAACACTTTCGTCAAAGGGATTTAAAACATCCTCACCCTTTTTTGCCTCATATATCCACTTTCCACCAATAAATAATCCAAGTTTTGTATACATATGTCTCCAGTAAAAATATCAATTGTCAATTAATACATTTTTTAATTTTTGTACTCGCTGTTTTCCTTCTAAGTTTATCCAATCCATAAAACTATCTTGGCCAGATTTGCAGAAGATATCAATCGATCTTGCCAAATTGATCTTCCACACAAAAAACCTAAACAATCTATTTTTGAAGATTTAGCAAGCTCCAAACTATTTAAAAAATTATTAAATTTCATTCCTGCACTCAGAAAAACAAAGGGTGTTGTGCCATTCTCAAAGCACTCTTTCATTATTTCAGAGCAATTTTCATAGCTATAAATTGATGAAATACCATCGTTTTCAAATCCTTTCACTTGAGCTTCATTAAAAGGGAATTCGATCTTAATGATATCAATTTGATATTCCTCTTTAGAGAATTCCTTATAAAGGTATTTAATATAGACTGGTTTTTTTAATAAATACCTTTGATACTCGATTTCAGCTCCCTCATCAAAGTAGAGAAGTGGCTCAAATAAATAAGGTATATCTAGATCTTTACAGATTTGACCAACATGCTTAATTACCTTAAATTTTTCATTATTAATGATTGGATCAGAGTCTGGATTAAAGTACATAAAAAATTTAATAGCTGAGAAATCTTTTATGATTTCATCATTCTGATTCAATATTTTTGGTAGCAAGGTAATGCGTGATTTATTATCTATATTGTATGCGTCATCTTCGTATGCAATTATTTTAGAAGTCTCAATACTTCTGAAGCAAGGGTCACTCAAGTATGTGTCATAATCAAATAAAACAGATGAAGCGTCGATACCAAGATTCAAAATGATTTGCTTCTTAAAAAGAAAATAGTCTGTAGTTGTAAACGTCGCCCCTTTGCTCTCTTTAATAATATCTTTTAAGCTAGTTCCTTGATCAATTGCAAGTGCTGCAAATTTTCCATTCTGCAAAAGTTGATTGAAATGATCTTGCTTACTCATTACAGATGAAAATAAGGTGCCGAACTTGGTGAGGCCCAGAGACTCCTCATTTGTTCATTTGAGTTCAGTAAAGATATTGAAAACCCAGCACTTTCTTGTGTTGTTATATATTCATTAACTAGAGGCTTAAAACATTGAATTTTATATTGAGCAAGATACTCCTCAACGTCATTATAAATTACTAATAGTTCCATCAAAGTGGTTGCACCAGATCCATTAATAAACGGAATCACAATATCTCCCTCTTTGTAATGAAAATCATCAAATATTTTATCCATCATAAATTTAATAATTTTTTTAGATGAAGAGATTTTTTGTCGCCCATATCCAGACTCTCCATGAACGCCCATACCAATAAAAACTTCATCATCATCTAAGTGAAATATTTTTTCACCAGATATAGGTGAAGTTCCAGAATCAATTGCAATTGATAGCGTTCTAGTTTGATCTCTTACACTTNTACCTAAACTTAATAGAGTATCTTTTTCTTCTCCCACCTCTGAGAGCGCACCCAAAATTTTATAAATAAAAGTAGTTCCAGCTCCGCCTCTTCTCTGATCTTCACTCCCTTTAGGGGCAGAAGCAATATCGTCATACATCAACAATAAATCAGCATCAATATTATCTTCTTTGGCCAATTCAATAGCCATCTCTCCGTTCATGACATCACCTGCATGGTTAGATATTAGAAGAATACACCCAGAATTTTCCTTAAAGATTTCTATGCCTTCAAAAATTAAATCTCCAGATGGGGCAGCAAAAATATCTCCAACAATATTTGCGTCTAAAAGTCCTTCACCAACCCAGCCCATAGCAATAGGCTCATGGCCTGAACCATTACCAATCAAAATGGCAGTTTTATCAATACTCTTTGGTTGACTCCTTAAAATTATTCTTTTACTATTTTGAGAAAATTTAACTCTATCGCTATTAGCCTTTGTATAGCCACTCAGCATGTCATCAACTATCTGATCTTTATTATTTATAATTTTTTTCATAGTACTGAATCGAAAAACTCTCTAAGAATAATTTCAGTTGATCTAGCGCCTGGATCAATACAACCAAGCCCTCGATTTTCTAAAAATTTAGCTCTACCAACTTGCGCTTTCATATCTTTTGTTTTCGATAATGAAAGTGAAAGGATTTCATTGATTTCATCTTTATGAATTTTTGAATCAGAATTCTTCTTTAAGAACTCTAAAATTGGAACATAAATATCAAGAATACTTTTATCTCCAGCCTTTACTTTGCCTCTTTTCTTAATCTTTTCAATCGATTTCGAAAAAATATCAATCAATGATTGATTCAAATTGGATTCACTAATTTTTCCGGATTCATCAAAAAATATAGACATTAAAATTCCAGATGCACCTCCCATTTCAATACGCATTTGCTTTGAAACGAGAGCCATTGACTCATCAATTGAAGAATCCATATTGTTTAAATATAAATCTTTTGCAATTTTCATGCCTTTTAAAATTGTAGATCCATGATCGCCATCACCAACTATTTGATCTAATTTATTTAGCTCAACATACTCAGTTTGAATCTGATTATATGAATTAATAATCCAATTTTTATAAGCGTTATGCATCCAAATACTCACTTAAAAAATTAAATGATCTTGAAATTGCCTCGTAAGGATCATCTTCTATATTTCTCCATGTGAATAAATCTTTACTAGTATCGACATTTGCTTGAATAAACATTTCTAAAGAGACAAATCCTTCATAGTTAATTTTTTTTAAGGTATTAAAAATTTTTGTCCAGTCTAAAGAGCCAGACCCAGGGACACCTCGATCATTTTCTGCAACTTGGAAATGAAATATTCTATCTCCAGCCTTTTCAATTGATTGGCACATATTTTTCTCTTCAATATTCATATGATATGCATCTAATAGAAGGCCTACATTGGGATGATCAATTAGCTCACATAACCTTATCCCTTCATCGACTGTGTTGATAAAATCTGACTCATATCTATTGAGTGGCTCAATCCCCAGTTTGATATTTTTTTCGCTTAAAAAGCTTGTAATTTTTTTAATAGAATGAGATGAATTTTGAAATTTACCTTCCTTATCTTTTCCCATACTATTGCTGATACCCCAGGCAGCATGGACCACCCCAGTAAGCAACTTAGCCTGCATAATTGCAGTCATATCAATTGCCCGTTTTAGNGCATCAACTCCATTTTGTTGAATAACTGGATCACTGCTACTTATATCNTCTTCATTGGAAAGGCCAGTTGTGCAGGTAATAGAAATATTTAAATCATTAGCTAGTTTTGCAATTTCTTTTGCGCTTGAAGGAGTCTGCCCCAAAAGAGAAACCTCCACAGATTTATATCCAGCTTTTTTACATAAGTGGATATAAGGCTTGACATCTTCATGCCAGTTTTTAACAAAAGTTGCTGAATGAACTCCNAGAATCATTTTAATTTATCTATTTTTTTAAAAAAATCATAAAATATTGCGTCTCTGTTAACTCCATACGCCTCTCTCATTGGATAAGACTCAGTATCTCTCCTCCAGTAAAGCTCATTATTTAAGACAGGTGAAGATACAACATGTGATGGAACCCATGAAGGCTCAATCATCCAAGCGATATTGATAACATCCCAAATAACCCACGTCCTCCATGTCTGGTCGGTTACCCCTCTTTGCTTGTGAAGAGGATTATTTGTATANAGCTCATAAAGATAATTNCCAATATCNCCCCTACCTTTGACAAATTCTTTCATGTCAGGAAGAGATAAAGTTAATTGTGCACCAACGTGATATCCTGGCAGATATACATGCGCAACACCGCACTCAAAAAGTAATTGTGAAGATAATACATCCTGAACTAAATTTAAAGAATTAGTATTATTATTGATACTATGTGTCGGAAATCCAGACGTCCAAACTACCACTAAATTATTAATAATTTTTGGCTCCATCAATAAAGCAGAAGCTATATTTGTTAGGCATCCAATCGCACAAACATAAATCTTTTCGTTAGGATATGAGAGACATGAATCAACAATAAACTTACTAGACTCAGTAATTAAAGGTTCATCAAAGCTACTTAAGTATTGATATGAGCCCCTAAATACTTTTCCTTCATAGGGCATATTTAATTTATCGAATATTTTTATTATTTCTTGATAGCTTTTTTCAACTCCTTCTTCAGGTGTATCAAAATAGATATCATTAGGATGCTTGTTGATATCAATTAATCCATTGACCCAATCCCTGTAATTATTAACTAAGTTGATTTTGTCTTTAGAAATATCCTTATTTTCATTTATTATATTGTAGGCCTCTAAAAGCTCTTCCTGATGATGTTGAAAAGAATAGGGCTCAGCGGTGACTCCCAATAAATCAATTTTATCTTCGGATAACAAGGCCCATGCTAAGGCAAATTGATCATCAATTTCGTTAGCAGTATCTGTATCAATTATCAGTTTATTTTTACCAACTGGGTTAGATAGATTATGTAATAGCTGATCATTAGAAATTTTTGGAAATTTATTTAAAACNTCATTAGGTACTGTCATTAAGCTAACTCCTGATCTAATTTAATTGTATTAAAGGTAATGTTTTTATCAACCAAAATCAATTCATTAGTGTGGTTATATAAAAGGCACTCGTGTGCCAAACATGGAATCCCAGAGTCTTTATTTAGCACCAAGGAGTCATAAGATGAAAGAGTTTCAGCACAAATAAATTGTGAATTTTTCTTAAAATCAATATCAAATTTCTCATTCAAAATAAATATAATTGACTGACTTGATCCTTCTTCGGAAAAATAATTTTTACTTAAGCCAAAGGCATGCTTATATGAAACGAAGGCGTTACTTATAAGATATGGCTTGCCATTAACTCTTCTGAGTCGCTTCACAAAATATAATTTTTCACCTTGGTTAAAGTGCTCAGTATGATTATTATTTGTAATTTTTTGAAAATCCAAGATGACTGATGATGGAGTATCTCCATTTTGAATAATTTTTTGTGTCAATGATTCAAAACAATTATCTGCTTGAGGCATTGAACTCGTGACTACCGTTCCTTTGCCTCTTTTCCTGACAATCAATCCATCATCAGAAAGCAGCCTTAGCGCTGACCTAATTGTTATTCTGCTGACATTGAAGTAATCAACTAATTCATTTTCAGAGGGAATTGTTTCACCTAAAGGCCACTTTTCGCTTGAAATAAAGCCACGAATCTGTGAGTAGACATGCTGATATTTGGTTGTCGCATCATTATGCATAGTAAACTTTATGAATAGCCTCAGATATTTTTTTTGTAGAAGGGATATAAAAATCTTCCATAGGGGGGCTAAAAGGCACAGGAGTATGAGGTGCAGTAATTTTAATTACAGCAGTTTTTAAATCATCAAAACATTTTTCTGAGATTAAAGAAGTAATTTCAGATGCTAAAGAACATTTTGGATTCGACTCATCAACAACAATTACTCTTCCTGTCTTTTTAACAGATTGAAAAATTAATTCTTCATCTAAAGGTGAATAGGTTCTGGGGTCAATAATTTCACAATCTATATTTTCCAGCGCCATTTCTTCTGCAGCCTCTTCAGCAAATAGATTCATTCTTTGTATTGCTATGATAGTAACATCAGTTCCAGAGCGCCTTATCCTTCCTTTTCCCAAAGGGATAGGCTCCATATCCTCTGGCACATCACACTTCGTCATATAAAGCCTTTTATGCTCCATAAAGATAACAGGGTCATCATCTTGGACTGCAGATAATAACAACCCTTTTGCATCATAAGCATCATAAGGAGCAACAACTTTTAATCCAGGTATATGAACATACAAACTATAAAGCGCTTGTGAATGTTCACTACCAGCCCTAAAGCCTGCACCAACAACTGTTCTAACAACCATTGGGACGCGTTGCTTTCCACCAAACATATATCTCATTTTTGCAGCTTGGTTCATCAGCTGATCAAAACAAACGCCTAAAAAATCAACATACATTAATTCGACAATAGGTCTCAAGCCAGTCATAGCAGCTCCGACCGCTGCACCAAAAAAACCAGCCTCGGTGATAGTAGTATCACGAACCCTCTCAGGACCAAATTTAGTCAGCAAGCCCTGGGTTACACCAAATGGTCCACCCCAGCTATCTTGAGTGCCGGGATAGTTCTCCCTTCCCTTTCCTCCAGCAATATCTTCACCCATCAAAATTACATTTTTATCATTTTGAAATGACTCAACAAGAGCTTCATTAATAGCATCTTTTACTGTTATTTCTCTCATATTAATAACTCTCTAGGATAGTTAACATAAACTTCTTCAAGTGCATCCTCTGGCTTTGGCCAGGGTTGGGTCTCAGCAAAGTCAAATGCCTCGTTTACTTCATTCAATGCATCAGATTGTATCTTCTTAATTTCATCGGGTGAAATGTTATATTCAGATGCCATTTCAATTGACTTTTTAATTGGATCATTTTTTTTCGCTTCTTCAATTTCTTCTAATGGTTGATATAACTGAGTATCACCCTCATATTGTCCTGAAAATCGATAATTCTTAAACTCTAAAAAGATAGGTGTGTTTTTAGCCTTGGATTCAATAATAGCATCTCTTGTAATTTGATGAACCTCAAAAACATTATTTCCATCTCCTTGATATGAAATCATGTCATAGGCCTTAGCAATATCCTTAAGCTCTTTGGTATTCAGATGCCAATCAGTCGCAGTAGCCTCTGCATAACCATTGTTTTCACAAACAAATAGCATTGGAACATCCCATAGTTTAGCAAGACCCGCAGCTTCATGAAACGCTCCATTATGGATTGCGCCATCTCCAAAAAAAGTAGCTGACATTTTTGTTCCGCCATTAATTTTTTCCTGAAGTGCGGCCCCTAAAACTACTGGAGGNCCTGCTGCAACAATTCCAAAGGAGCCAAGCATACCTTTATCAAAATCACTAATATGCATACTTCCACCTCTACCTTTGCAGATCCCTGAACTACGTCCATAAATTTCTGAAGTTATTTCTTTTAATTCACAATTTTTAGCAATTGAATGGCCATGGTTACGATACGTACTTGAAACCCAGTCATCGTCCCCCAATGCACTCATCACTCCAACACAAATTGCCTCAGACCCAATGCATGTATGCAAATATCCAGGGACTGACTTCTCTTTAGCTATCTTTTTTATTCTTTCCTCAAAAAACCGAATAGTAAAAAGCTTTTTATAGATCCAATGTAATTTATCTGTATTAATGTTCATCATTTAAGTTGTTATAACAATTAAAAAAAAAAGGTATTTATTTAATATGATAAACTATAAAACACCTTGATAACAGTCATTTTTTTGAATTCNATGGGATAGTTAAAAAAAAAGTTTATTATAACAATCCTTATGATATGATATTATCTTGAATATAAATTTTAGGATCTTGTAATCAATGACGGTTAAATTAAATATTGGATACGTTGCAACAGCGATCACTCCTTACTACTCTGATGAATATAAAGTTAGAGAGAAATCTGAAGCCAGTCTAAAAAAGCTTCTGGCCGACTTTGATGTAAATTTTATTCCGTTTCACAAAACTATATTCTCAACCGAAGATTCAAAAGAAGCTGAAAAGTTTTTTATGAATAAGATAGATTTTTTACTTCTTCAAACAAGTTCTTGTAGTGCAGGTGAGCAATTATATCCACTCTGCAACATAACTGACAAAATTGGAGTATGGGCTGTTCCAGATCTTGAAACAGAAGGTGATGTCAAATTGCATTCTTTAGTTTCTACAAGTCATTACTTAGCAATGATTAAAAAAGTTTTATCTGATAAAAAAATTACAACCAAATGGTTTTACAACTATGCAGATACTGAGGAATTTAAGAATAAATTTTCAATAACTGTTAGATCATTAGTCGCTCTTAAAAAAATGAAGTATGCCAAAATTGGTTTGGTGGGGGGAATATCTCCAGGTTTCGACAACATGAAGGTTGACCAATCAATTATTAAAAAAAATATTGGGCTATCAGTAGAAGAGTCGACTATCAAAGAATTAGTTAAGATTGCAAAAGGTTTTGATCAAAAAACTATTGACAATGAGGTTCAAAAAATCAAAAGTGTAGCCTCTAGTATTTCTGTTTCGAATGACGATTCATTTAACAAGGTNGCTCGTATTTATTTTGCTTTAAAAAAAATGAAGGAAGATAATAACTGGGATTCCCTAGCTGTTCAATGCTGGTCTCAAATGCAAGAATTATATGGAGTGGCGCCATGCTTGGCTTATGGCTGGATGGGAAGCGAAGATGGTATAGCAGTTTCTTGTGAAGGAGATGTTCAAGGATCAATGAGCATGCTCCTTTTAAACTANATTTCCAAGTCTGACAAATCATCAACATTACTAGATTTAGCAACATTTGACAAAGAGGCAGATGCTGTACAAATGTGGCATTGTGGAGTTTCGCCAAGACACTTTGCAAATGAAGATGGCATCAAATGGGTTGATCATACAACTCTTGGAAGGAAAACTGAAAAAAAATATGGTGTAGCTGGTGATCAGGTTTTTGCTCCTCAAGAAACTACCACAACCTATATAAGTAATAATGCTGAAAGAATTTTAGTATTGAACTCTAGTATTTTTGAACATACGAATAAGGGCTATGATGGCACTCGAGGATGGTTTAGAAATATTCATTTAAACCGAAAAAAAATTAGCTCAGAAAATCTGGTAAACACATTAAATATTGTTGGCCATGAGCATCACTATGCCGTAGGTCAGGGTGATTACAGTAAAGAATTAATAGAATTTGCAGCTTGGAATAATCTAAAGCTGATAGAAGAAATTCCCTTGGTGGATTATTTATCTCCATTGGAAAACTAATCAAATAAATGATTATTTGATGATTTGATAACTAAAAAGGAGACGTAATGAACAATAAGTTTAAGTTTGTAACCCTTGCTATAGTTAGTTTATTTTTTTCAAGATTTGCTTCAGCTGAGGTTGCGCCAGGATTTAACTCCTGGGATGACGTTAAAGCTGCTGCAGATGGTGGTCAAGTAAACGTCTATATGTGGGGTGGCTCTGATGCAATCAATGGTTTCGTAGATGATTTCTATGGCGTACCACTAAAAAATGATTACAACATTGCTTTAAATAGAATGCCACTGGCAGGAACTGTTGATGCTGTTAACCAAGTATTAAGTGAAAAAGAAGCAGGCGTAACCGGTGACAATGGAAACATTGATCTAATATGGATTAATGGTGAAAACTTCTGGACTTTGAAACAAGCAGACCTTCTTTATGGTCCGTTTGCTGCTGGATTACCTAATAGTCAATTTGTTGCATGGGACAACCCAGCTGTCAATTTAGACTTTGGAAGACCAGTTGATGGTATGGAAAGCCCTTGGTCCAGTGCACAGTTTCACTTTATGTATGACTCAGCCAGAAATGACTATGAAGATATGCCAAGAAATTATGGTTTCTTAACTAAATGGATTTCTGACAATCCAGGAAGGTTCACATATATCAGACCTGGTAAAGGTGGATTTGTTGGAACTCGATTTGTGAAACAAATTTTCTTTGAACTAAGTGGTGGTCAAGAACAATGGGTTGGACCATACAATGAAGAGCTTTATAATAAATGGGCTCCAAAAGTATGGGCACTGTTAAACTCTTGGGAAAAAGATTTACATAGAGGTGGCGAAACTTATCCAACGAATAATGCTGAAATGCATGCATTATTTGCTAATGGTGAAGTTGATATGAGTTTTACTCAATCTCCAAGAGGAGCAGGACCAACAAACTCAGCTGGAACAACGCCTCCAACATCTAGAGCTTTTGCTTTTTATAATAATATGATTGGAGATTTTAATTATTGGGCAATCCCATACAATGCGCCTAATAAAGCAGCTGCGTTAGTTTATGCTAACCTAGTTCTCAATCCAACTTTACAAGCTGCTCAAGTTCAGCCTGCTAATGGTTTTTGTTGTGGCTGGGGAATCAGCACAGCAAAAGTAACTAGCGCTGATGGAGTTGCGGCTATTCAAGATGCTCAAAATAATCTTGGTGATGCTGCAGAAGATCAAGGAATATTAGCGCGAGCTCTTGTTTCTGATATTGCTGCAGAATATCAAGATAAAATTGAAGCAGATTGGCAAGCAAACGTTCTCCTAAAATAGGAGATATGAATGGGCGGAGATAGATTAAAAATAGTACTTTCTTTAACTCCGCCCCTTCTTATTATTGGTACATTATTTTTTGGAGGAATCCTATATGGATTTCTTCAAAGTTTGGGCTATCAGCCAGCAATCGGTAAATATGATATTAACTTTGATGCCTACTATAATGTCATGTTTTCAGAAAGATATGCGAAGTTATTTTGGACTGGCTTAGGTCTTAACTTATGGGTTAGTTTTGTTAGTACTTTTTTAGCCGCTGCATTTGCATTGTTTGGAGCTTTGGCTATAAGAAAAACTTTCTTTGCAAAAAAAATCTGTAATTTTATTTTCTCTTTAAATCTTCCAATGCCTCACTTAGTTGTTGCAGTTGGAATGATTTTTGTTTTTTCTCAAAGTGGCTTATTAGCTAGATTTTTTACTCAAATAGGTTTTATCTCATCACCAAGTGATTTTCCTATCCTAGTCAAAGATAAATATGGCTTAGGAATTATTTTGGCATACATTTGGAAAGAGGCAGCCTTCTTCTTTATTATCTTAATGTCGGTACTTCAATCTCTTGGAGAAAATTTTGAGGAATTAGCACAAAGCCTAGGGGCTAATAAATGGCAAAGATTCAGATATGTCATTCTTCCTCTAGTCATGCCCAATTTATTTTCTGCTTCAATAATTGTTTTTGCATTTAGTTTTGGAGCATACGAAGTCCCAGCAATACTTGGTGTCAACTATCCACAAATGCTTCCAGTGATGGCATTTGAATTTTTTCTAAATCCTGATCTTAATGCAAGGAGTGAGGGTATGGCACTGAGCATGATTATTGCATTAATTGTTATGATTTTAGTTGTTATCTACTTTCGACTAACGCAAAGCAAAATAAGAAAAGATTAATTTTTATGGATAACAATTTAAAGAAATCAAACATTTATGCCATTTACTTTGGCTCATTCATTCTAATTCTTCCCTTAATTGCTTTTTTTATAAATGCTTTTTCGTTTAGATGGTTTTATCCTCAACTTATTCCAAAAGAGCTAAGCCTGCAAGCCTGGGTTAGGCTCAAATTAATCCCAAAGGAGGGCTTTAGAACTCTAGATGGATTTATAGATTTATGGTTATCAAATCCAACTATTATTAAAGCATTAGTCAATAGTGTAACAATTGGTATTATAGTTACCATTGTATCAATAATCATAGCATTACCCGCTGCTAGAGTATTAGGTTTACTAAATTTCAGATTTAAAAAAATAATTATTTTTATTATGGTCTCTCCAACCATATTACCTCCTATTGCATTTGTACTAGGGTTAAACATTAATTTTATTACATGGGGGTTCTCAGGTAGCTTCTGGGGAGTTTGCTTAGTTCACTTAGTGCCAATAATGCCTTATGTCGTTTTGACAATGACTGGAATTTTTGCTAATTATAATCCAGACTTTGAACATCAAGCCAGAACCTTAGGTGCTAACAAATTTAGAACTTTTTATTTGATAACACTGCCAGCAATTGCCCCAGGAATGGTGGTGGCCGCTTTATTTGCTTTTTTAGTATCTTGGAGTCAATACTTGCTAACATTTTTAATTGGAGCAGGAAAAATCATGACACTTCCTCTACTAGTATTCTCAACAGCATCATCTGGAAATCCAGCGCTTACAGCGGCAATATCAATCGTATTTATCTTTCCAGCAATAGTAATTTTATTCTTTACATCTAAATTCGTTTCAGGAGACTCTTCTGCAACATCTGGATTTGGAAAACTTTAATTAACAAAATATAAGGTTATATAGAAAAATGAGTGATTTAAAAATTTCAAATTTATGCAAAAGCTTCCCTGGCATGGATAGGCCTGCCGTTAATAATGTAAGTCTAGATATTAAGACAGGTGGATTAATTGCTTTTTTAGGTCCATCTGGTTGTGGAAAAACAACTATTCTCAAAATGATTACGGGGTTATTTCAGCCTGATAGTGGTGATATTACTCTAGATAATGCCTCATTATTACCAATTGCAACTGAGAATAGAGGCGTTGTAATGGTCTTCCAAAACTATTTATTATTTCCTTATATGAACGTTAGCGAAAATGTTGGTTTTGCCCTCAAAATGAAGGGAGTTGAAAAAGGTGAAATTGATAAAAAAGTTAAGGAAATGTTGGAATTAGTTAAGCTTCCTGATATTGGTGATAGAAAACCAAAACAATTGTCGGGTGGACAACAACAAAGAGTTGCATTAGCTCGTGCCTTAATTTCAAAACCTAAACTCTTACTATTAGATGAGCCCCTGAGTAATCTTGATGCACATTTAAGAGACGAGATGAGAGAGCTAATTGTAACAATTCAGCAAAAATTAAATGTGACAACAGTTTTTGTAACCCATGATCAAGAAGAAGCTGTTTTATTAGCTGATAATATTGCATTAATTTTTGATGGTGAACTTCAGAGCTTTGCATCTCCAAAAGAATATTATGAGTCCCCAATTAACGAAAGAGCTGCAAAATTCTTTGGTGGGGTCAACTTTCTAAAATCCAACATAAAGGATAAACAATTTGAAACAGAAATTGGACTAATTAGTTACAATCAAAAAAATACAAATGAATTACTGAGTAATCATTTACTTACGATTCGTCCTGAAAATATAGAAATATCAAAAACTAATAATTTTAAAGATAATTATTTTTCAGGCGTTGTTACTTCTATTGTTTTTTCAGGAACAAATACTAGATACAAAATTAAAATTAAAGATACTGTTTTAGACTGTTCTGTTCAATCTGTTGGAAAAAAAGAGATATCTAAAAATGATGAAGTTTTTGTCCACTTGCCAGCGGACAAAATTTGGGGCATGAATGACTAAGGAAAAAAATGTAATTCTATTCAATCTTGATGAAAGTATAGGAAACCTCTCTCCACATATGTTTGGTGCGAATCTTGAACACATTGGTGAAGCAATATATAAAAATGGTGTTTGGGCTGAGGTAATTGAAAATAGAAAGTTTTGTGGTGCTGATAAATTTACCTGGGATACAGGAGTCAAACATGACCATCTAGATTTCGGCATTGTACAGCCCTGGAAAGGATTCAATCCTTCAGCACAGCATGTAATGTATGCACATTCAAATTCTGAATATATTGTCAATGGTGAAGAGCAAATAAATAGATTTGGAAGTGGAAAGCAATCTCAACAGATCACAATAAGGAAAAAAAGTGAAATAAATAGAGGCATAAAGCAGTTAATAAATGTAAATTTTGTCAATGAAGAACATCAATTTAGCATTATGCTAAAAGGGACTGGTCAAAAAGTTTACATTCAAATTGGAGAATTAAGTTTTGAAGTTAATAGCCGTTCTAAATGGTTTGAATTTAAAAAAAATATTAGATTTAATGACACAAAAATAAAAAAGACTTTATCAATCGCAATAAATAGTGATGAATTGTATATTGCCAATTGCTCTTTAATGCCAAAGCATACGAACTTTGGATTCAGAAAAGATATTACTAAAATGATAAAAGAGTGGGTTCCTAGTTATCTGAGATGGCCTGGTGGGAATTATCTATCAGGTTACAAGTGGATCAATGGGGTTGGAGATAAAAATTATCGTCTCCCATTTTATGATTTTGCATGGCATCAATGGGAAAATAATGATGTTGGAACTGATGAATTCATGCAATGGTGTGAATTGATTGGGAGTGAGCCAATGATCACAGTCAACACAGGAAATGGAACTCCTGAGGAGGCAGCAGATTGGATTGAGTATCTAACTGGCTCTTCTTCAACCAAATATGGCAAACTGAGATCAAAAAATGGAAGAAGCAAGCCTTATGAACTCAAAACAATATTTATTGGTAATGAGATGTTTGGAGGCTGGCANATTGGACATACTGACGCAAAAACCTATGCACTTAAATATGATCGTTTTGTAAANGCAATTAAAAAAGTAAACAATAATTTAAGATTTATTGCTGTTGGAGCTTGTGCCGATCATTTTGGTCACTGGAATGAAATAGTTTTAAAAAACATTAAAGAGAGAATTGATGAACTGAGCGTTCATTATTACTCAATAAGAACCGAAAAAGATAAAACTCACCCTCATCATACTTCGAGATATATTCCTACAGTCGCNGCATCCACAGAGGTTGAATTAATGCTTGATAGAACTATTANAGAGGTCAAAAAAAATACAAATAAAGATATTACTATTGCTTTTGATGAATGGAATACCTATGTTGAAGCTGAACATCCAAACTATATAGAAAACTACAATATTGCAGATGCACTTTATGCAGGATCTTTATTAAATGCCTGCATTAATAGAGGTAATATGATAACAAATACTGGCATATACCATCTTATAAATGTAATGGGTAATTATAGGATTGATGGGCAAAAAATTTGGAAGACTCCAACAACTTTAGTGCTTGAATTATTTACCAAATACCATAAAGGGGAAATTCTTAAAACATCCGTTAAAAGCCCTACTTTTTCATCTCAAGGCATGGGAAAACAACCTGAATATAAAAAAAATAAACTTATAGATGCTGCCGCTACTTATCATGAGAATAGGGTGTGTCTAACTGTAGTCAATAAATCAGAAAAAGAAAGCCTGACTATTTCAATACCAAATTACAAAAAGATAATAGGAAACTATTTAGTCAATGGTAATTCGCCTACTGATATGAATGACAATAAAAACCTAGAAAAAGTTAAAATCAAAACAAACAAGTTAAAATTTACTGCTAATTCTATCAAAGTTCCCCCTCACTCACTCTCTTTAATATTGTTGGAAATTTAAACCCTAAAGCCCCTAGATAAGGGAATCAGGATAGCTTTATAAAGTTTTCCTATTTAAAACCCAAATTAATATTAATCTATATACTTTATTTGATAATTCGACTAAAAATAAATTATGAGTGTNTCAGATCCGTCTTTATATCTGCTAATTTTATTATCTGGTGCATTTTTAGGTGCATTCGTTCAAGGCGCAACAGGCTTTGGGAGTGGACTTCTTATCAATGCATTTTGGCTTCATATTATGGAGCCTACACATGCCATTCCTTTAAACGTAGTTACTAGTTTATTTATTTCAGGTGTGCCAATTTATAAACTAAGAAAAAAACTAGATTTTTCAAAACTAAAGCAATTTGCTATTTTTGGTGTTGTTGGAATCCCAATAGGAATGTATCTTTTGGTAATAAGCGACCCTAGCAAACTTAAATTTTCTATAGGTATTTTATTAGTTATTTATGCTCTATTAATGCTTAAGATCAGCTCTTTTTCAATCAATGTAAATAATAAGTCAATTAATAATCTTGTTGGCTTTATAAGTGGAATTATTGGTGGTTTAACAGCATTGCTTGGAATTATCCCAGTTGCCTGGTTTAGCGTTCAAAGACTCCCAAAAAATACTAAACGGGGGACTTATGAACCATTTATATTTATTACAAGCATTGCTGCAATAATAAGTTTCG
>JGI26254J51713_1000364_pt1 | contig 18560 bp, 16 predicted proteins | sample SaaInlV_120m_DNA_3_FD_51713 | JGI IMG/M metagenome (IMG submission 51713)
CCGGACTCCACCATTCCAGCCACTACTTCATATTGCCAGGGACCCTGATTATCATCTAGCGCCCCGACCCGAAATTGTTCAACTAAACCGACTGACTGATTAAATTGGTGTTTTTTGACCATTTTTAACTTTTCACTCGTATAAAGTTGGCTATATAGTACGTTAAAATAACATCCTTAAGATCATTTGATTAATTATAAGGTCAACGAATTGGAGCAAGATACGTTAGGTTCTATTTAGTAGCTTTTTGTAACCTTTTTGAATCTAATGCTGCCAGTAACAGCGTCTTAGTTAAGGGAAGTTGCTAATCACTATAACCAAAACAAATCTGCTAAAATGCCCGTTTGAAGTGCACANAATGAAAATTATCATGGAGTTTGTATGTTGAAGGTAAGACAAGGATTTTTGACACTTTGCACTGTTCTTTTAATATCGCAGGGTAGTGCAGCGGATTCTTTAAAAGATATTTATGAACTAGCACTGCAGAGCGACCCGACCTTGCGTGCTGCACGTGCTAATTTTCAAGTAGGCCGAGAAACTAAAAACATCAGCCGCGCCTACTTGCTGCCTGTTATTTCAGCTTCCGCTGACTTCAGCCAAGCAGAAAGAAACAGTGAATCGTTGCAAGTCTATTCCTTTATCTCGGCTAATCCTTTTGTCAGTAAGAACTTTTCAGATACTGACTCAACGACCTACAGTGTTTCACTAACCCAAGCCATCTTTGATATGCCCGCTTGGTATCAATTCCAGCGCGGTAAAGCGCTCAGTAAAAGTGCGGCGGCACAATTTGCCGCGGAGCAGCAGACTTTAATATTAAGAGTTAGCAGCGCCTATCTAGGTGCACTGCGAGCCTATGACAACCATGAAACACGTAAGGCAGAGCAACGAGCCATTCAACGGCAACTAGAACAAACTAGAGAACGTTTTGAAGTAGGCTTGCTGCCAGTAACAGATGTTCATGAAGCCCAAGCAGTGTTTGATGATGCTTTGGTTAACAGTCTTGAAGCGCGCGGCGCTGTGAATATCGCCTTTGATGCGTTGCAAGTGCTCACCGGTAAAAATCACAGTGTTCTGTCTGGATTGAAAGACGAGTTTGTGGCGGTCAACCCGGTGCCTCTTGATAGTCAAGATTGGGTGAATTTTTCTCTCAACAACAACTATCAATTAAAAGTTTCTGAACTTGGTAAAGACGCTTCTTATAACGAAGCTAAGGCGGCTACAGCGCAACTTTTCCCAAAAGTTACTGCTAATGCACGTTATTCAGATTCAGATCAAGATGGAACCCAAATTAGCTATCTCCCCTCAGAAAGTAGCTCTGAGATCTCATCTTTAAGTGATGGTCATAGTTTCGGTATTTCGGTGAGTATGCCAATCTGGGCTAGCGGCATCAATGCTGGAAGAAGACAGGCGAAACAACGTTCAATTGCTTCGAATGAAAATTTTGAAGTGGCAACGCGCAACACAGTGCAGACAGCCCGCAGTCGGCATCAGCTGGTCATTACCAATGCAGCTCGCGTAAAAGCTCGCAAACAAGCTATTACCTCTGCGGAAAGTGCTCTGGGAGCCACGCAAGCTGGATACGAAGTGGGGACGCGTAACATTGTTGACGTGCTTGCGGCTCAGCGCTCTGTGTTTCAGGCCAAACGAAACTATGCCAATGCACGATACGACTATATCTTCGCTATGATGAGCTTAAAAGAAGTGGCGGGGCAGTTGTCACCCGATGATATTTATCAGCTAAACGCCTGGTTAGATCCAAGCTTATCTGTATCTAAATAGCCTGGGCAATAAGGGCAAGTAACCTATCTAGGGCGCCACGATTAGCAACCGCTACTTGGCGTGCCGCTTCACCCATTAGCATTCTTTGCGTCTCATTTTGCAGCAACATCACAGATTGACTGGCAAGATCATCGACGTCTCGACAGACCTTAATACCTCCAACCTCAGTCAGTAAATTAGCTATCTCGGTGAAATTAAACAGGTGTGGCCCCGTTAATACAGGAACTCCCCAAGCTGCAGCTTCAATCATGTTATGCCCACCTGTTGGCACGAAGCTCCCGCCGACAAAAGCTAAGTCGCAAGCGCCAAAGAAAGCCATCAACTCACCCATGCTATCACCAAGTAATATGTCAGCCTCGGCAACCGGAGCGTCTTCACTTCGCCGCGCGATGCTAAATCCTGCCGACTGGCATAGATTGGCAACCTGATTAAACCGTTCTGGGTGGCGCGGAACTATGACTAACAGTACTGACTCTAGCTGTGCTTTTATTTCAGCAAAGGCCGCCAAGATTATTTCGTCTTCACCTTTATGGGTACTGGCTGCTAAAAATACTTTTCTCTGGGTAGCGCCGCGCCAGTCTTTAGATAATTGTGCCACTGTACCCATTAGAGAAGGGTCTATCTTTAAATCAAACTTAATGTTTCCGGTCACCGTCACCGCAGTATCTGGCAATCCGAGATTCTGGAAGCGTTGAGCATCGTCATTATGCTGTGCCGCCACTGTGTGTAGGCCATTTAGCATTGGCCGAACCAAGCTATTAATGTGTTGATAAGCCCGAGCCGATTTTTCGGATAGTCGCCCATTGGCCAAGATGATTGGAATATCACGTTTATTGCAGGCGGCAATAGTATTTGGCCATAATTCGGTTTCCATTATGATTAATAATTTTGGTCGTACCCTGCCTAAAAATCTAGCGACCGCATCAGGCATATCATAAGGCGCATAACTATGCTCCACAGAATCACCAAAAGCCGCCAAAATACGCTCTGAACCGGTTGGCGTCATACAGGTTACTATCAACCGATGATCGGAATATTTCTCCTGTAGAGCGTTAACCAAAGCCACTGCAGCTAGAGTTTCACCCACAGATACCGCATGCAGCCAAATAATCTCTTTGTTCGAGTCAAGATCATTCACAAACCCAAATCGTTCTGCCCAACGTTTAGCATAGTTAGGTGATTTCACCGCTCGCCACAACAACCGCAGGCAAATGACCGGCAGTAAGCAATAAAAAAATGCTGTGTATAGAAATCTAGGCATACTGGGTCTAAATAACCTTTAATGAATAAATAAAAAAACAATTGCATTCTAAATCNCTGAGGAATGGGTAAAAATGACTACCGCAACCTAGCAGAATTTTTCGTCAATAACGAATGATAACCTATCTGCAATTAGGTGTGTTTGCAAAGATCTGACTAATCAGAGAAATCAACAGGTTTGGTTTCATGATAAAATATTAACTAGTCAATTTAATTGTTCGTTGCCCGCCATCGTCAAGTAGAGTCCGAGACTATTTTATGACACAAACAAGTTCCAATAATTTCAGCATCACGTTAAATTCAGCCGTCTATCTTAGAGTCCTAGCGTCTTTAATAAGCATAGTTGTGATCTGTGCCGCTCTGTTTTTGGTCGTGCGGTTGGCTACCTGGGCATCTTATCCTCGCCCTGAAAGCATCGCTAACAATGGTGACTTATGGCGTGCCCTATGGACAGGCTTTCGTTTTGATCTGGCCGTCGTTATCCGGGCCAACCTGCTAGGATTGTTGGTCAGCATCTGCTGTATCCCTCTGCCAACAATGGCATCTCATTTTGGATGGTTGCTAAATCGCTATTGGGGCGGTTTGATTTTGGTGATAGCCACTTGGATATCTATCGTCAACTTTAGCTATATCGGTTTTTTCGATCGCCCCATCGATAGCCTTGCTTACAATGGTTTAAACTATGGTGGCGCTACAATTTGGCCCACCGTGATAAGTATGGACCCTTTTGGCTTACGATTGATGACGGGGCTATCTGTGACCGCATTGATACTGTGGAGCTATAGGAAAATCGGTGAGGAAATAATTGAATTGATTAGCTTTGTGCACGTTAGGACAATACCCTTTTTCACGCTGGCTATTTTACTGCCACTAATGCTTTTAATGCTACTCGGCCGAGGCACCATCTCGACCTTTCCACTATCGCAGCGCCACCTTACTGTATCATCTGAAACAGCGGTAAATAATATCGTGCCTAATGGCATTATTGCTCTCTACTACGGCTACAAAGAATTTGAGCAATCAAAGATAATTAGTCCCGCTCTGGACGCTGAAGGTCGCGAACTGTTTACCGCTTTTTATCGCGAGCCTCCCTCAGACCAACCTCTTTTCCCGCAGTTTTTCACCCAAACACCTAGCTCTCCTTTTCTTGAGAGAAATCCGCCGAATGTGGTGCTCAATCTAATAGAAAGTATGGGCAATGCTTTATTACTCCCCTCATTTAACTCCGGGTTGGACCTTGCTGGCCAGATGCGCCAGCATCTAGATGAGGATTACTATTTCAAGCGATTCTTGCCCGCACATGACGACACTCAATATTCATTGATGAGCCTAATGGTTAATACTGAGTACAGCTCGATTAGTTACTCACGCCATCAACACATTGCCCTGCAAACTTCTGTGGCGAATGTATTTAAAAAAGCAGGCTATAGAACCGTTTTTATCTATGCAGGATTTGAAGGTCTATCAAATCGGAGTGACTACCTGAAAACTCAGGGCTTCGACGAATTTATTGGCGCTCATCAGCTGCGCGAGCTTTATCCAGCAATGGCCTCAAGTGCCTGGGGCGGGGAAGATAAATTTGTATTCGAAGAGGCCATCAAACAACTACTGGGTAATAATGAGCGGGACCAGCCTCTCTTTATAGCAACACTATCCGTCACTAATCATCCACCCTATCAGTTGCCCAAACATCACGGCTTAACCTTGTCACCGCTAGCTGACAGTTTATCCGAAAGGCTTCAAGACCTACCTGCAGAATCCTTAGATACGTACCGATATACAAACGATCAGCTAGGCCAGTTTATGTCAGCGATTAAAGATAGTCGGCTCAAAGGTAATACTATTGTCGTAGCAACGGGGGATCATGCTATTCGTGGTATGAGCTATAACCCCGCTGAGCGCTTACACGAACTCAGCGTTCCCTTTTATCTTTATTTGCCCATTAACTATCGCCCCAACCTTCGTCCAGACACTAATCAGATAGGCTCTCACAAGGATATTATGCCGACCCTTTATAACGCTGCACTGTCCAATGCCCGTTATCCAAATCTTGGACGCAATTTACTCGCGCCAAAAAGAAATGAGAACCATCATAGTTTTGCCTATCATGCCGAGTATTTAGTTATCGGTGAAACTGCCTATTCGAAGGGTGGGCAAGGCCGAAAGGTTACCCCTGAATTTATGCTAGTACCTAATGCCATTAACACCGAGAACATACCGGATAGGGGCCAAGTTTATAGTCAAACGATAGACTGGCTAACCCGATTTCAGCTGACCAATGGCCCTATCGACTGAGATAATGTTAGGATCGGCTAATACTTGCTTGATCCGGAGTACGCCGAGATACAAACATAACGTCCATCGAAAACCACTCTCCCTATTCCTATATGTTTATGTGTACATAAGTATAGGAAGCTATCATAAGGAGTGGTTACGCTAAACAATAAGGATGCAAAAGCAACAGATTATGGCGTCTTTGCATAATTTTTGTGACAAGCATCACAGTTTTTAATGCCAGTGGCTCTGAATCCAAGTCGCCGGTTTAAAGCGCCGATACCACTTCCCACTAACCCCAGCGATCGCTTCGTGGGGGTCGGGTTTGCCATGAAAAACTAAAACTCGGATATCCGCTGGCATTTCTGTATCACGCGCAACGAAAAAGGAAAAAGGCTTAATACAATGTCGCTTAAAGCTACGACACCAATGATCCGGCCAATACACCAGTGCGTTTTTTTTCATCATCGCAGCAGATAAATACTCCTGCTCATTACGATGAATCTTTTTAATCTGCTCAAAGGACCGCTCAAACTCAGCTAAGACCTCAGCATGCGCACCCACCTCAAAACGGTAGACCGAAGAATTTCCGGTACCATCCTTCTTAATCCAGTCTTTGATAATCATCACTTCGCCAGGATAATCAAACAGATCATCCAGACTACCCGTGATAATTAAGTCGAGGTCCAGGCACAGCACCTTGCCCTTTAAGTCATAGAGAGTTTCNGCAAAGACAGCCAGCTTATTCCAGCCGCGCTCTGGACCACCAAGGTCGACTGACAACTCAGGNAGGGGGAAAACTTCAATATTGCCATGCAGGCCGACGCCATCTTCAGTCAAACAAACGAAGCGGAACTCCCTGCTCATGTTACGCGACACCATTGAATAGAGTGTATTCACATAATCGGCGGAGTACTTAGTACCCCACTTCATGCACAGAATATTGACGACTTCGCTTGCTGTTGTCATGACATTGATTCCAGTTCGACCTAATTATTACTTAACAAGCGACACTTATTCAGCGACCGGCGACAACCAATCTTGATACTTAGTATTTTTACCCTGAACAAGGTCCGAGTATGCAGTCTGGAGTGCTGCGGCCACTGGACCACGCTTGCCATCGCCGATAATACGACTGTCATATTCACGAATAGGGNCGATCTCTGCCGCTGTACCGGTAAAGAAGGCTTCATCAGCAATATACACCTCATCTCGAGAGATACGCTTTTCACGGACTTCTATACCCTTGTCAGCAGCTAGCTTAAACACAGTGTCTCTCGTAATGCCGTCGAGACATGAGGTTAAGTCTGGTGTATAAATCACTCCATCACGCACCATAAAGAAATTCTCTGCACTGCCTTCAGAAACATANCCCTCTGNGTCTAACATAATAGCTTCATCACAACCCGAATCTAGCGCTTCACGTAAGGCCAGACTCGAATTCAAATAGTTAGCACTTGCCTTAGCTTTAACCATGGTTATGTTGACATGATGACGAGTATAAGAGGATGTACGTACTTTAAGGCCCAATGCTAAGGTTTCTGGAGCCATGTAAGACGGCCAATCCCAAGCAGCAATACCAAGGTGTATTTCAAGACTTTCTGCCCTGAGCCCCATTCCCTCAGACCCCAAAAATACCAACGGCCTAATATATGCCGCATCTAAATTATTAACCCGCACAATCTCACGATGGGCAGCGCAGATTTCCTCTTGGCTATAAGGGATCGTCATATGTATGATTTTTGCAGAATTGAATAAGCGCTTAATATGATCTTCAAGTCTAAATACACAGGTACCTGAATTCTCAGTTTGATACGCCCTTATACCTTCAAAAACTGCATTGCCGTAGTGCAGCGAAGACGTTAAAAAGTGCACTTGAGCATCACGCCAATCGATCAACTTACCATCCATCCAAATAAAACCATCACGATCTGCGAACGACATCGATCTTTTCCTCTTGTTAATTAAACTTTACTAAAAATGTAATATCACAATCTGTAATTGGCCAGTAAATAATTCTGCCAGTTACAGTTTTACCCTCGGCTCACTCGAACGATATAAAGTGTTACCTCACCCATAAGTTGCCGTGAGCTTTGTTGTCATATTCACACCACTGAAACTAACTAGCATAGGATGTTAGCGAGACCGAATCCAAGATGGGAATTGAACCATAAATTGAGTGTTAACGATAGCACTCCCCGCTTAGCCCGCATCTGTAATTATTGTTATTTTTAGTACCTTAAACACTTTTTGTTGTTGATAGTTTCGCCAGCGCTCTAGGCATCAGCAGAAGCATGCGGGGATATAAATACTCTGAAAATGGCATATTAATAGGCTAAAGACATAAAAATAGCAGTTATTTGGCTAACAATGGGTCTTTTATCTGAACTTATTGGCCGCTGTTGCTTATAATCGCGCCATGAAAGATAAAAACTATGTAAAGTTCTTAAGGCAGACCTCGCCCTATATCCATTCTCATAGAGGTAAGACCTTCGTTATCGCCATCTCTGGGGACTCTGTCTTGCAATCCAACTTCCACAGTATGGTGCATGATATCGCGCTCTTACAAAGCCTTGGAATGCGTATTGTTCTCGTGCATGGCGCAAGACCACAGATCAACCAACGTCTTGCTCTCTCGAATATTGAAACACGCTTTGAGCAGCACTTGCGCATCACCAGCAGCGAGGCCATGCTCTGCGTGAAAGAGGCTGTGGGCAGCACTAGACTGGTGATCGAGTCTGAATTGTCCATGGGGCTGCCTAGCTCACCAATGCATGGTGCTAAGGTTCGAGTCATCGGAGGCAATTTTGTCACCGCAAAACCAGTGGGTGTTCGTGATGGAATTGATTTTCGACGTACCGGGGAGGTTCGTCGTATCGATAGCCAAGCTATCAAGCATCAACTGGACGATAACTCAATGGTGCTTATATCCCCAATAGGGTTTTCTGCCACCGGAGAAGCTTTCAATTTAAATTATCAGGACTTGGCCGCCCAAGTGGCTATCACTTTGGAGGCTGAGAAACTTATTCTCGTCAGTGATTCTCGCGGTGTCATGGATAAAGGAAGCTTGTTGCGCACGCTGTCACTGCCGCAACTCGCCGAATTACTAGAGACAAGTAAAGACGTTCAACAAGCCGGACTTTTAAGCGCGGCAGTCCATGCCTGCCAGAGTGGTGTCGAACGTGTTCATTTAGTCAGCCACGAAGAAGATGGAGCTTTGCTGTCAGAGTTGCTGACCCGAGATGGTAGCGGTACGTTAATTAGTAAAGATTATGGCGAAGCAATTAGAGCGGCCACTATCGAAGATGTTGGCGGCATATTGGCTCTAATTACCCCTCTTGAAGATGAATTAGTGTTAGTAAAACGATCTCGCCAGCTTCTAGAGACAGAGATATCCCGCTTTACCGTTGTCGTTCACCCTGAGGGATTAATTGTCGGCTGTGCCGCACTTTATCCCACTGCAGACAAGCAAATCGGAGAGGTCGCCTGCGTGGCAACACATCCAGAGTTCAATGGACAAGGTATTGGTTCCAGACTGTTTGATCAAATTGAATTTGATGCGCGACAACTACGCATGTCTAGCCTATGCGTAATGACCACTCAGGCTGCCCATTGGTTTTTGGAAAAAGGCTTTGTTAGCGCTGAGGTGGTGGATCTGCCAGCGAACAAGCAATCAATGTATAATTATCAACGCAATTCCGGAGTCTTTCACAAAGCCATTTAAACATGAGCGGCTTAGCAGGCAGACTCCAACACCCAATGAAAGTAAGATCTAAAACTATAGCATGAGACTTTAAGATGCCTAAATATCGTTCGCACACTACCACTCAAGGCCGCAATATGGCCGGGGCCCGAGCACTCTGGCGTGCGACCGGAATGAAAGATGGTGATTTTGATAAACCCATCATTGCTATTGCAAACTCCTATACGCAGTTCGTCCCTGGCCACGTACACCTAAAAGATATGGGTGATCTGGTTGCTAGTGAAATCGCTAAAGCAGGTGGTGTTTCCAAAGAATTTCATACGATAGCGGTAGACGACGGCATCGCTATGGGTCATGACGGCATGCTCTATTCTCTTCCCTCGCGAGATATTATTGCCGACTCGGTGGAGTATATGGTTAATGCGCACTGTGCCGATGCTCTGGTATGCATTTCTAACTGCGACAAAATAACGCCCGGGATGCTGATGGCAGCAATGCGTTTAAATATTCCCGCGATCTTTGTCTCAGGCGGACCGATGGAGGCAGGTAAAACCAAACTTGCTGATCATAAACTAGATCTAGTCGATGCAATGGTCATCGCAGTGGATGATAGTGCTAGTGATGAAAAAGTAGCTGAGTACGAACGCTCAGCATGCCCAACCTGCGGATCTTGTTCCGGTATGTTTACAGCGAACTCCATGAACTGTCTTACTGAAGCGCTAGGCTTGTCGCTGCCAGGAAATGGCACTGTTCTTGCCACTCACTCAGACCGCCGTGAGCTATTTTTGGAAGCAGGCCGAACGATTGTTAAAATGGCCAAACAACACTATGAAAATGATTATGACTCGGTCTTGCCTCGCTCAATTGCAAACTTTCGCGCCTTTGAAAATGCGATGACCTTGGATATTTGCATGGGTGGCTCAACTAATACTATTCTGCACTTATTAGCCGCTGTGCAAGAAGCTGGGATAGACTTCAATCTTTCACATATTGATCAGCTTTCTAGGGTAGTGCCACAACTGTGCAAGGTTGCGCCAAGCACGCCTGAATATCATATGGAAGATGTTCACCGTGCCGGTGGCATCATGGGGATCCTGGCTGAGCTTGACCGAGCAGGGCTAATTCATGGGGATCTACCTACAGTCCACTCGGCAACCATGAAAGAAGCCNTAGAGAAATGGGACATTGCAGGCCGACCGAGTGAAGCCGTCAAAACCTTTTATAAAGCCGGCCCAGCCGGAATACCAACGCAAACCGCGTTTAGTCAAAGTACTCGCTGGCCATCAGTTGATGTCGATCGAGCGAACGGCTGTATACGNAACTTGGAAAATGCCTTTAGCCTGGAAGGTGGTCTTGCAATCCTGACGGGCAATTTAGCACCTGATGGCTGTGTAGTTAAAACCTCTGGAGTCGACGAGTCTATTTATGTCTTTGAAGGACCCGCGTTTGTCATTGAGAGTCAAGATGCCGCTGTCGCAGCGATCCTCAATAACGAGGTGGTTGCCGGTGACGTAGTCGTCATTCGTTATGAGGGCCCTCGCGGAGGACCGGGCATGCAAGAGATGCTCTATCCAACCAGTTACATTAAATCAAAGAACCTAGGTAAGGCTTGTGCCCTTATTACGGATGGTCGATTCTCAGGAGGTACATCAGGCCTGTCGATAGGACACGTGTCACCTGAGGCTGGTGCTGGCGGTACGATTGGTTTAGTAAAGAATGGTGATAGAATTAAAATTGATATCCCCAATCGTACCATCGATATTTTAGTGCCCGATCAAGAACTTGCCGAACGTCGTAAAGAACAAGATCAACTAGGTTGGCAGCCGGTCGAGAATCGGCCAAGAAAGGTTACTGCTGCGCTAAAAGCGTACGCCAAACTAGCCACTAGTGCGGACAAGGGCGCTGTGAGGGATCTCTCTCAGCTATAGCCCCTTAGCTAAAATACTCCATGACATAAAAAAGCCCGGGCAGTTGCTCGGGCTTTTTTAAATTTCTCAAACCTTTACTTAGGTTTTATCTATGCCTTGTTACAGCCCGGTACTGTTGCACCCACATCTCTTAATCTCTGCAACCTATTGCCTTCCGCATCAGCAAACTTAATCCATTGCCTAGGAAAACGCTTGGTCTTTTTCGTCTTTGCAGCTTTCACTGATTTTTTAAACGCAGAGATAGCGTCTTTATAACAATGCAAGTTAATCAATGCACTGCCCATGGTGGCGTAATTTGATGATGCATTTTTAACCGAACCTTTCTTTGCCGCCTTCTGCGCCGCTCTATAAGCCTTTTTATCGTTTCCTAAATCAAGATAAATAGAGGCAATCCGCGATTGTAATTCACCACTATCGGACTCTTTGGACGCACTTTCAAACGCTTTAAGCGCGTTAGGTAAATCTTTGGCGGCCCACCAAGATTGGCCTAGCACTTCAAGATTTTTGGCCGTCTTCTCAATAATTTTATCACTCATGCCTTTATCGATAATTTTGGCTGCGCGATAAGGTACTTCGGCACCTAGATACATGTAGGCCATACTCATTACCTGGCTTTCAGTCGTTAACTGATCATTGAGATACACCATTTCNGTGGCCACCAACTGATCAATTTCACGCTCTTGGGAACCATACATACCCCCCAACTGCTTCCAGTAGGTCCATTTAGGATAGTGCTTAACCAATTTTTGCAGTATAGAGGTAACCCTCTTAAGATCATCTTTCTCATAGTAGAGTACCCTCTGCAGCGACCACATCGTCTCTTTGGGCAAGATATCCTTTGCCTCCGATTCATCGATCGCAATTTCTACCATTTCTAAAGCGTCAGCTTTACGCTCCAGTTGATAGTAGAGCTGCGCAATAAGCATACGCGCGTCCAGACCAACAATAATGGCTGCATCTATCCATATCTCCAGCTGCTCAACAGCTAAGGCATATTTTTCTTGCATCGCATAAAATTGAGCCAGAGTATAACGAGTGTCTAACTTCATCTCAGGCGGAGTTCCANCGCCTTCAACCACTCTTTTGTAGTAGCCAGTCGCTCCCGTAAAGTCGTCCATAGAGTAAAAAACATAACCAAGCATGTTCCAAACCTGGCTCTGCTCGTAATCTGACGCACAGATTTTGGGACGTCTTTCGATATTATTAAGCATCGATTTTGCCTCCAACCATAACGCGGAGTCATCTTCTTTCTCGCCTAATTCCCCAGCTGCAAATATAGGCCCTTTCTCACCTTGAACCTTATCTAGAGCCTTTGCGCAGGTTTTACCGACCGACTGTCTTTTACGCGTTTTTACGTTTTTATACTTTGGCTCTTTCTTTTCTGCAGCAACGACACTCATCGACATAATCGAGTCTGGCGAACCAACCGACACCATTAAAGGCAGAAAAAAAGTAACACCGACTACAGCTAGAACTTTTAATTTACTAAACATAGGTGTCTCCTTATTATTTAGCCATCTGGAAGGTGAATTTATACAAAACGCCAGGAACTTCTTGGCCAACGCCATCGACTACTCTCGGGTTGTATTTCAATTTTAATGCCGCTTTAACTGCTGCACGNCCAAAACCCCAACCTTCTGGANGTTCTTCTATCATAATAGGATCACGAACACCGCCTGTTGAGGTAATAATGACTTCAACCACAGCGTAGCCTTCTTTGCCTCTGGTCTGAGCCCGACGTGGATATTGCGGCTGCGGGACATACACAGGAATATAGTCTGAATCCCTAGAAAAAGTGCCGAGCCCTACTTTCATCCCGCCTCCAACTTTAGGGGCTGCCATACTCACAGCATTATCCGGAATTTCGAATTCCAAGTTCTCTTCTGGAATTTCCGGTGGTGGCGTCTCCGGATCCTCAGGTTTTTCAACCTCTGTCTTCTTTACATTCTCGCTGACATCTCGATCAACATGTAAGAAGTCAGGTATCTTAATGGTAGGCCCTTCATCTAGCTCTTTGTTACCTGAGTCAATTAATGTATACATCAACATTACCAACCCAAAAGTAGCCAACAAACCTAGCGCGGCAGAAATTCCAATTCTCATTACATCCATACTATTAACTCAGTCGTTTTCAACAGAAATCGCTACCGGGGAAATACCGATATCGCGCGCGATATCAGCAACCTTGGCAACCGATTCAATATTGGACTCATTATCGGCTTGTATGACCATGCCGCCCTGTGGGTTTTCGTTAAACATTCTNGTTAGATTGATTTTCAATGCGGATGGCTCGATCCGTTTTTTATCAATCCAAAACTCATTGTTTTCGCTCACCGCCACTAATATCTGGACCTTTTTATAAGAGTCCTCTGTGACCGTGTCCATCTTATTGACTTCCACGCCGGGAAGTTTAATAAATGTTGCGGTAACAATGAAAAAGATAAGCATAATGAAAACCACATCAAGCATTGGGGTCAGATCAATTGTCTGCCCCTGATCTTGTGATTTACCTGTTCTATTGCGCATAGTTGTCTCTCATAGGTGTTGCTGCTACTAACATAAATATAGCAACCACCAATTAATGATCCATGGTCAAATGATCTTCCAGAAGCTGCTGCTCACGAATAGCCATTCGATCAACGTAAGTCATGACGAATACACCAGACAGTGCAGCAACCATCCCTGACATAGTTGGAACGGTCGCCTGGGAAACACCGCCAGCCATTGCCTTGACATCGCCACCACCAGTAAAGGCCATGACATCAAATACAGTGATCATTCCGGTGACCGTGCCCAACAACCCAAATAAAGGGGCTAAAGCAATCAACGTCTTAATCATCATCATGTTGGTGTTGATCTCAAGGCTAACCTCAGAGATTATCTTCTCTCGAACCTGGTGCGCGTGCTTAGATTTTCTTTCTTTACGCGCCTCCCAGGTATCGATAGCTCCCTGAACGTCATCGCTGACATTAGTTCGGAGATACCACAGTCGCTCAAAAATAAGAGTCCACATGACGAACAGCAGGACGACAATAGCCCAAAGGACCGGGCCGCCTGAGTCCATAAACTTTCCTACTTCCGCAATCGTATCTTCGAAAAACATCTTAACGGGCCTCTACTGAACCAGCCACAATGCCAGCGCTCTGTTCTTCTAATACATGCAAGATACGNTGCGCTTTCCCGTTCACGAGTGTGTGCATTAGTACTGTTGGAATAGCCACAACAAGTCCCAATACGGTAGTGATCAATGCCTGNGAGATACCGCCNGCCATGGCCTTGGGATCNCCAGCACCGTACAGAGTAATCATCTGGAAGGTAATAATCATACCGGTTACCGTTCCCAAAAGACCCATCAAAGGCGCGACCATGGAGATAACCTTGAGTAGGTTTAGGCCTGCCTCAATTTCCGGACGCTCTTTAAGCACAGCTTCATGTAACTTTAACTCCAATGACTCGGGGTCTAAGCCTGAGTTATCTGCACCCACTTGTAACACCCGGCCAAGCGGATTAGTGACATCTGGCGTCTTCTCTGAAAGCTGAGCGCTTACTTTACCTGACATACCCTGAAGAACCACAAAGCGCCAAATAGCAAGGGCAATGGCAAACGCAAATACAGCCGTGATGACATAACCAACGATACCACCAAAGTGCCACCGCTCAACTAATGTCGGCGTGTTGATCAAGGCACTAAGTAGACCTCCGCCTAGTGGTCCTGTTGGGTCTAGGCCCACTTTAGTGAAGCCAGATTCTGCAGCTTGAAGATCTGATGCAGATGCTGGTGAGCATTGGGCTGGCGCGCTAACTGCGACACCAATCCACTTTCAGGGCTATACTCTAAATACATACCGTCTGACACTAAATTGTAAGTACCCACTCGAATGACTTCCATTTCGGCTTGCTCACCATTAGTCATCAATACAGAACGATTAAATCTAACAACACGGGAGCTTTCAACCATCTCTCGTTGCTGCTCATACCAAAGTTTTTCAATATCTTCGATTGAGGGCAAGCGAGTGTCACTGCTCATTTTGTCAATTAATTCGTCCAAAAATTCCGTACGACCTGGAATCTGTGCACTGACAATTGACTGATTAAGATTGGCGCGAATATCGCCAGCAGCACCCGTGAGGTGACCAAATAGCTCTTTTAGAGAACCAAGACGCTTATCACGCTGCTCTCGTAAGTTGATGATACGTGCGTCATTGTCGCGAATATTCTGCTCTAGGCGATCTGATCGACGCTCTTCGGCAGCTTTAGTATTTTGGGCTTTCTTCAACAACTGTGCNTGCTTACGCTGATCGCTCTTAAACGCTGCTTCGCGCTTACGGTAATCCGCTGTTTCTGAGATTGAAGAAGTTTCAATCATCTGCAGCAGCTCATCTAATGTTTTTGCATCCTGAGCCATCGCAGGCATAGTGAAGGCAGCAGCGGCAGCAAAGGCCATGATAACTTTAACAAATTTCATTTTCATTGTGCTGTCTCCGGTGCTGTAATTGGCATTTCCATAACATCCTGAGGCGATAGTTTCTTCGCAATCCGAATCCCTTGGTTTACCGCTCGACGATACTCACTACCAAGCGTTTCCCAAGAACCTGTAGTCTTGTTCCATGCACCAGTCTGAGATTTATCTTTAGTTTGATACATCAGTGCAACTCGTCCTATTCGAAGCATTTCTACCTCTACTTCTGAACCATCAGAATTGATATCAACCATATCCCGATAAGATTCCAAAGATAAACTGTAGGCCGACTCAATATCATAGACCTCTAGAATCTGGCGGAATTTTTCGGCGGCAGAAAACTTAGCACTATCAAGATTAATATTTAAATCAGCTATCGCGTCGCTGCGCGCTTCTACTTTAAACGGCATATCCAGTTCGATGAAATCGTTCAGCCCGTCAAGCATGCTGGCCATTAGCGGGGAAATCCCTCGCTCGATAACAGTAGCGTTCTTGATGGACTCTTGAAGCTCAGCCATCATCTGCTTCTGGCTAACAATCTGGCGATCTAGCTGAGAGTTATAAACCCGCAGTGATTCGATTTGCTTGTTGACCTGTTTAAATTCTTGCAGAAGTCCATCAGTTTGATCAGCAATACGATCAACCTTAGTCTGCGCTGTTTGTGCTGTTTTAACCTTGACAGCTCCAGCTTTTAACACGTCATTTACCTCAGCTGTTTTAACCTTGACGGCTCCAGCTTCTAACACGTCGTTTACCTCAGCTGCCTGAACTGCACTTGCAGTCAGACCACCGATGAGCGCAGCGACAAGTGCCAATGCTTTTAGTGGTTGCTTATTCATAGTTCCCTCAATTTGGGTCTACCAGATTAGTGTTCTAAAAAGTGCTTGAAATCAGCACAATCGTTATAAGAGAAACCTTACTTTTTCCTCAGCGCACCTTTGTAACAGTCTCATCTAAAAGAATCAATTTGNCTGTTTCAAAAACGTTACGTTTAAAGCAAGAAGTTCCAATTTTGTTACCTAAGGTAACACCTTCCGTTTAATGAATCCATCNAAAGTTAAATGCGCTCTAACACTAAAAAACGATAGNCCGGACTATCCGNCCCTTCGGGGTGCTCAACTTTAACTTGACTCCATGCGCTTCTATCAAATTCGGGGAAAAATGCATCTCCTTTAATATCAGCGTCGACCTCGGTAAGATAGATGCGATCCGCTACCGTCAGAGCAATTCGATAAATCTGCTCCCCGCCGATCACCATCACCTCTTCGCCACCACTCTCCTCACAAGCCTGCCGACCTAAAAGCATCGCTTGGTCTATAGTCTGGGCAATTTTGACACCCGGTTCGATCCAGTCCGGGTTGCGTGTAATAACAATATTGCAGCGACCAGGGAGCGGCCGACCAATGGAGTCAAATGTTTTTCGCCCCATGATAATGGGCTTGCCCATTGTTACTGATTTAAAGTACTTAAGATCCTCAGATAAATGCCAAGGTAATCTATTATCCAGGCCAATAACTCCATTACGACTCATAGCCACTATTAACGATAGTTTCATTATTTACACCGCAACTGGAGCTGAGATGGGATCATGAGATTGATAACCTTGCAATTCGAAATCCTCAAAAATAAAATCAAACAGGTTGCTCACCTTCGGATTAATCTTAAGAGTCGGTAGCGGAAACGTGGTACGGGATAGCTGCTCATTAACCTGATCCATATGGTTAAGATAGAGGTGCGCATCTCCAAAAGTATGGACAAAATCTCCGGGCTTTAAGCCTGTGACTTGAGCCATCATTAACGTGAGTATCGCGTATGAAGCAATGTTAAAGGGTACCCCAAGAAAAACATCGGCGCTACGCTGATAGAGCTGGCAGCTTAGCCGCCCCTCAACCACGTAAAATTGAAACAAACTATGACAAGGCGGTAACCCGGATTTGACCATCACGGGGATATCCTGGGGATTCCAAGCAGAAACAATTAAACGTCGAGAGTCCGGATTAACATTAATGTCATCAACTAATTGTGCCAGCTGATCAACGCCACCGAAATCGCGCCATTGCTTGCCATAGACAGGGCCTAGGTCACCGTATTTATCCGCAAAGTCGGTATCCGTCTTGATGCGCTCAATGAACAACCTCTTCTGAGCTGTCCATTCGGGCGAGTACATAATTAAATCCTTATCACCACCTGTCTCTCGCAGCCAGCTTTGGTATGGCCAATCATTCCAGATGCCCACCCCATTGTTTACCAAATAACGGATGTTAGTATCACCACGGATGAACCATAGCAGCTCATGAATAATTGACTTTAGATGTACTTTTTTACTCGTGACCAAAGGAAACCCCGCGGCCAAGTCAAATCGCATTTGATGGCCAAAAATACTCACCGTGCCGGTTCCCGTGCGATCTTCTTTTTTAATGCCATGATCGCGGATATGCCGCATTAAGTCTAAATATGGCTTCATGAGGAACTCACCGAATTATCGAACAACCGCTGGAGACTTTTGCGCATAAACCAGAGGCCTAGGAGGATCATAGGAATACACAATGTCTGCCCGCGCGTCATCCAGCTAAAAGACTCTACGAGAGCTGACTGACCCAAAAACTGTGCGTCCGGCTGCCGGACAAACTCCACCGCAAACCGAAACATTCCATAGAGAATCAAAAACAATCCTGTCACGTGACCGTATAACCTAGGCTTACGAGCAAACCAATTAATAATCAAAAACAATAAAAGTCCTTCTAAAGCCGCCTCATAAAGCTGTGAGGGATGCCGAGCAAGTTGCTCTGGATCAGCTGGGAACACCATTCCCCAAGGAGAATCAGTAGGCCTCCCATAGAGTTCTTGCCCAATGAAGTTACCCAATCGGCCGAACAGTAATCCCGCAGGGACGAGCGGCGTTGCAAAATCAGTCAACGCGAGAAATGAAATTTGGTACTTACGGCTATAAATCAATATGGCTATTGCAACGCCAATTAAACCGCCATGAAAGGACATGCCCCCCTCCCAGATACGAATCAACATGGCTGGGTCAGCTAGCCATTTGTCGGCACTGTAAAAAAACATATAGCCTAGACGACCACCTAAAATAACGCCCCATGCGCCATAAACGATTAAGTCTTCTACCTGATTCTTTTTAATAGGAGACCACGGCCTC
>JGI26254J51713_1000384_pt1 | contig 17996 bp, 15 predicted proteins | sample SaaInlV_120m_DNA_3_FD_51713 | JGI IMG/M metagenome (IMG submission 51713)
AAATGGAATTTTTAATTTTTCATGAATGAGTGGAATATCGTGATAAAGAAGTTGCTCCTGCAAAGCTTTACTATAAGTTGAGATCACAACCTTTTTGTTATGTTGTACCGCCCATAAAATCGCTGGAATTAGGTAAGCTAAACTTTTCCCTGTGCCAGTTCCTGCCTCCACAATCAAATGATGTTCGCTATCAAAGGCTCTTCCCACAGCTTCCGCCATAGCAATTTGTTGAGGCCTATGCTCAAAGTCATCTATGGCGTCGGACAACAAACTACCTTTATCAAGATATTTCCGTATTTCTTCCTCAATCATAACCAAGCATGTTATGTGGACAAAGTCCGAGGGTAAAGTAGTTTTTTGACTTAGCAGCCAATTCGTTGGGTTGACCGCTGGCAATAAATTTTCTATTCTTAATATGAAGGTATCTCCCCACTTCTTACGTCTGTATTGTTTTTATAACTGTAACTCTTAGATTGAGCAAAAAAACATAAGAAACATTTTATATTTGGAGCTGTCATGAAAAAAATCGCCTTAATTATATTACTTCTCTCTTTTTGCTCTATAAGTGCCCAAGCTAATGAAGATAATGATCAAACTCTCAAAGATTCATTATCCGTAATTGATGAACTCATGAACTCCCCCGACCAAGAGATCCCAAGTGAACTTATTTCTCAAGCAAAAGCTATTCTTATTTTCCCAACCCTGATCAAAGCAGGGTTTTTTGTTGGAGGTCGATATGGTACCGGTGTCGCCTCAATGCGAACTAAAAACACAGGTACGTTTAGCCCTCCAGCATTCTTCACCCAAACTGGATTGAGTTTCGGTTTTCAAATCGGTGCCGAAGCAGTGGATCTTATTTTGTTAGTTATGACACAAAGAGGATTGGAAAGTTTACTTAAGGACGAATTGACTTTAGGGGCTGATGCAGCCGTTTCCGCGGGACCTGTTGGTCGCCACGCAGAAGCTTCAACTGACATAGGAATGCGAGGTGAAATATATTCTTACTCAAGAAGCAAGGGTGCTTTTGCTGGTGTCTCCTTAAAGGGTACCGTGCTTACCACCGACAAAGAAGCCAACTTTGCTTATTACGGCCGTTTTTTTAAAGCCAAAGATATACTGATAAGGGGAAAGGTTAAAAAAATTCCAAAATCAGGCCAGCAGTTCATAAAAAGGCTAAATTTTTTAGCCCCGCCTAAAAAAAAATAAACTAAATTTATCACTAGGCTTCTAATTTATTTTGGTCAAGCTTGGTCTAAAATCTTTTCCTGAGACTCCTATAGTATTTCCTATCTGGCCTGAATTATTTGATAAAGTAAGAACAGGACCTTGATTATCTTTCTTGATTTTACCAAGCGATAACTGCCTGCCTGACAAAACAAAACAAAAAAGGTGTACGTTGACTCTGTTTCCGTTTCAAACGTAAAGAGGGCGGGATGCAAAAGATCTCGAATCAGGGGCTTGACCAAGTGAGCATCTCGAACCAATTCCCCTAACTCAATCTCTGTAACATGCCAACCATAGCTGTAAACAGAAATCAGAAGAAGAGCAAAAAATAAAAAACGTGTTCTAGTGTAAAAGGGACGTCTGCAGGAAATATCAATGGAGCGCTTAAAACCTACNATAGGGACAAAAACCTTATTATTCCAATAAGGTCAAAGATTCAATCCTGCAGCACTAAACCATAAGAGCCCTAAGCCTGCCAACAATACGGTTCCATTTAACTTAACTGCCAAAGAATGAANTTTTTTAAATTTTACCTCANATGATTCTTTTTCTTCTGCGGAACTGGCCGACTGTCTAAGNGCTTTCAAATTCCTTGACTTAGGACTCACAACCAAACCGGCATAAAACCATCCGACTATCATAATGAACAGAAGTATTTGCTTGGGACCAAAGAGTTCTTGAGTGCTAACCAGCAGGGAAAGCAAAGTCATCACGGCACACACATAACCCAAAAAATAATACTTAGGGAAAATGACACCCACCACTTCCCCAGCCTTTTCACGGTCCAATAGCTTGAAAATTACCGGTGCAGTAAAAAATGAAAAAAAAACAATACTACCAACCCAACCCACTAAACTAAGAATATAAACAAAATGAATAAAATTCATCAACATGTCATAGACCTATATTTTTACAAAATTAATTTTGAGTTAGTTCTGAATTCTTAACAAAAATACTACTCTAAGCACTAAGAGCTGATTCAATTTCCTCAACAATCTTCAATGCAGCTATATTAGGATCCTTAGCATCACGAATAGGTCGGCCTACAACTATAAAGTCAGCGCCATTAGAGATTGCATCTTTGGGTGTAACGATGCGGCTTTGATCATCCTTTTTGACGTCCGCCCATAAAGGGCGGATTCCAGGAACCACTACCTTAAAGTGATTACTGCATGTGCGCTTGATTAAAGCGACTTCTTCACCAGAACAAACAACTCCAGCGCATCCTGATTCTTTAGCTACATTAGCTCGATCTAGTACCAATTGTCTCAAGCTAAGATTTTCTTTATAACCCAAACCCCCAAGCTCTGACTCTGAAACATTGGTAAGAACGGTAACAGCTAAAACTTCCAACCCTAAGTCCTTAACTTCATTCGCGGTTTGCAAAATTGATCCCCCATCCGACCCATGAACGGTAATGAATCGAACTCCATGCGTGGCGGCCGACCTCAGCGCAGAACGCACTGTAGCTGGGATGTCATGTAACTTAAGATCTAAAAAAATAGATGCGGAACTATTTTCCTTCACTAATTTAAGAACATCAGGCCCTTCCTTAATAAATAACTCAAGCCCGACTTTAAAACAACCGACTGTATCGCCGAGTGCACGAACATAGCTTTCGGCCTCTTTTCGGTTCGGAACATCCAGCGCGAAAATTAGCCTATTCTTTGCAGATATGGGTAGATTCACGTGAGATTCAAGATAAAAATAACACTCTAAGCAGGGACCTTATAACGACATTTTGTCTGTTTTTTATACGCCACATTTTTAGATATTAGAGTTTTTAAGTAGGTTTGTCTAGTTAGAGAAAATGTGATTTCAAGAATCAAATATAGCCTCATGAAAACGAGTCATCGTAGACCCATCGATTATAGAGTAAGATTTTGTTTCAATCGGTTTTCCTGCGAGTTCTTGCAGTATCATTTCAGGAATATTTGCCCCAGCACGAATGGTATGCAAGACACCACTTCCAAAACGAAGATTAATATCAGTAAACAAAAATTCTCCCGACTCCTGTAAAAATCCTTGAAAATTAGCAGGGCCTCGCAGTTGAAGTCGACTGCCTAGTCTTTTAGCGGATTCAATAATATCAGAAATCTGTTCTATGCGACTTACCATTACTTCGCCCGCTCGCACAACCAACCTTTCTCTCGGAACAATCACAATTGGAAGACCCTTTTTATCTGAAAACCAGTCAATGCTAAATTCTCTACCTTGAACAAATTGCTGGAAAATATGATTTGGTAGTTTTTTTGAATAAAAATCTAATTCGATCTGATCTTCTATTTTAAAATAATTCTTTCCCCCTTCCCCGCAAGAATCTTTGGCAATCAAAGAAAATCCAGGAAATGGCTTCTTAGGGTCAATCAAACCTGGTGAAGCAAAATTATTNCGCGTGAAAAATTCTGCCAANCTACGCTTATCATTACAAGTTTCAATGGTAGTATGATCTGCCAAATAAATTAATAAGTCCCCATCATTAAACCCAGCACGGTTTTTGTCCAGAAATTCAATGGCTTTGTTGGTCATAGGAAAAATAGCATTAATATTTTCCTTGTCACAAATAGTTTTTATTTTTTCGACGCAATTTGGTTCTGAAAATTCAGGAATTACGTAGCTCTTATCCACTACGCGTAANGCTGCAGAATTAGAATCACTGTCCGCTCCAACTATAAAAATTTTTATAGCTGTTGGTTTTTTAAACGAGCGGAGGAGTGAAACTCTCCAATTGGGGGCTAGAAAAAGAACTCGAATATCTTGCATTCAATCAGGCCTCTATTAATAAAGTCATTCAANGGNAACNAANGCATTCTATTTCTCGTAAAATTTTTGCCGATGCTCCCCAAACACAGTTAGCACCATACCAATAAACGTACTTACTTTCTCTTGCCTTACCAGAAAGGTTTCTTTGTTTAGTGGAAAGTAGCTCGATCAGCGGTATCTCAAATATACTCTCAACCTCATCGCTCAATTCACCAATCTTCGGGAGCGTCTGCAAAATAGCAACATAAGGAGTTACTTCGTATCCTGTAAGGGTTGTCACAACAGGTAGGGTGGCATTTATCAAAACATCATCCAATTNCAATCCAATCTCCTCCCTAGTCTCNCTAAGTGCNGTCGACAATAAGTCGCCATCCTCATCNTCGTACCTTCCTCCNGGAAAAGACATTTCTCCAGGATGGATTTTTAAGTGNTTAGAGCGGAGAGTCATCAAAACAAAAATATTTTCGTTAGCAACATACAATACCACCANGACCGATGCTGTCCGTGGACTCCATTCNACTGACCCTCGAACAACGGGATGATGTTTTTCCATCTTAGTTTTTAAAGAGATTAAGTCCACAGCAAACCATTCACAGTTCATTCTTTGATAAAGACAGCTCGATTCTCTATGACCAAACCTCTTTATACTCAATTTCATCAAAGCCTACAGTTATTCGATTGCCATCAACTGCAATCGGACGCTTAACTAATCTACCATTACTGGAAAGTAGCTCTATTGCTTGAGNTTCGGTCATAGCACCTATTTTGTCTTTAATTCGGAGCTTTTTGTACTGCTCTCCACTGGTATTGAACAACTTTTTCATGCCCCTAGCCTTGATCGCCTTTTTTAAAACGGATTTTGGTGGTGGGGTTTCCGTGATATCTATTTCCTCATAGGAAAGTTTGTATGCATCAAGAATTTTTTTGGCTTTGCGACAGGTCCCGCACTTATTGTAGGAAAAAAACTTCATCTAGGATCGACCTCCAAAATTAAGTTAAGTGGCATTTAATTTCAATTCATTGTATATCAATCGTGTAAAACTCTAGGCCAAAACAAAGCTTTTACGCTCTAAAGGAATTAAAAAAACTTTTTTAAATAACCACAATATATAGTGGTTAAAAAAATTTACACCCCTAGGAATGGTGCTATTTCCCCTTTACAAGCCCCTTTTAATCGGCTAATCTTCTATTTATTAAAGGGATTTTAAAACCTTCAAAACCATTAAACATACGGGCNCTCATGCTATTGAAAAGTTTGGAGTTAGANGGNTTTAAGTCATTTGTCGACGGAACACATATCGATTTCACCTCCGGGTTTACCGCTATTGTCGGCCCAAACGGGTGTGGAAAAAGTAATGTTTCCGATGCCATCCGGTGGGTAATCGGAGAACAAAGTTCTAAGTCGCTACGTGGAACAAAGTCTGAAGACCTTATTTTTAACGGTAGCTCCACTAGAAAGCCCGTTAACAGGGCCGAAATCTCATTAACCCTTAGCCGTGTTCCGCAGGGAATACGAATTGCGAACGTACCCAACGTTGCAGATGAAGTTAAGGTCACCCGTTGTTATCACCGCTCCGGAGAAAGTGAATTTTATATCAACCAAGTGCCATGCCGGCTGAAAGATATTACTGACTTTTTACTGGATGTAGGTATCAGCCCAAAAGTTTTATCTGTAATCGAGCAGGGACATATTCAAGATATAATCGTCTCCAAGCCGGAAAATCGACGCATCTTAATAGAAGAAGCGGCTGGTATTTTAAAATTTAAACATCGAAAAAATGAGGCGCTTCGCAAACTGGATGCTTCAACACAAAACCTTGAACGCATTACTGATATCGTGCAGGAGTTGGGTCGCCAGGCAGAATCCTTAAAACGTCAGGCAGCAAAGGCTGAACGCTATAAAAAACACCAAGGAGAAATCAAAGAGCTCTCCCTGAAATTGTTTGCCAAAAAAATTCGCCAACATACTGTTGACCTAAAATTAATAGAAGAAGAGTTCTCGACCCAAGCTGAAAATAAAACATCAAAAAACACTCGAGCTTCTTTTTTGGACAACCAAATTACTCAATTNAACNTTGAAATTGAAGAAGCCCTCGGGTTTCTAAATGCAAAAAGAGAAGACGTATATCAATTAGCGAACAAAATAAGTAAAAGCGAACATTCTATTGAACTAAAAAAATCACAGATTGATCAGGCGGAAGCAGATGTCCGCTCTGCAAAAAACAATGTCATTCACCTGCAAAAAGAAATAACTGACCAATCAAATCAGGCTAAAAATCAACGCGTCCAACTTGAAACTCTTTCCGATGAAATAAACACGGAAGAACATAAACTAACGGAAGAAAGTCGAATACTTGACGAAAAAAAAGGACAGTTAAATGCCATAGAAAATGAAGTTAATGAGGGGAGTTTGCAGTCCCTCGAACTTCTCCACAATATTTCTAAAAAGAAAAGTGATCTAGCCGCTCTGGAAAGCCGAGTTGACTCACTACAACATCTAGATAAAAAACTGAATATAGATTATCAAGAAACAAGCTCTCTTAGGGAAGAGCTATTGGTTTCTTTAAATCAATCGCATGCCATAGTTCAAGAAAAATCCGTAGAACTAACAGAACAAAAAAACAGCCGCCAATTGTTACATCAAAAAACGGAACAAAAACGCCAACAATTAACATCTGGGACAAACCACTTGAATGCGCTTAAGGAAGAATACCTGACACAATCTTCTTTACTTACATCGCTTAAGGAATTACGAAATAAATTCGAGGGATTTGAGGATGGCGTCCGATCATTAATGAACTATAACGAAAACGGTGGCCGCTTGAACGGACTCCGAAAGGTCCTGGCAGACGTCTTAAAAACACCCGTAGAATATGAAGCAGCCATCACAGCGGCGCTTGGAGAAAAACTTCAAAGTGTAATCGTTAATTCTTATGATGATTCCGTTGAAGCTATAACTTATTTAAAAGAAAACTCCTCGGGTCGAGGTTCATTTATTCCAATGGATATAAAACCGAATGAAGGACCACCAGTTTTCCTTAATGGCAACCCGGGCATTCTCGGTAAAGCCTTAAATTTCATAGAATGCGAAGAGGAATACAAACAAGTCATTGAAATGTTGCTCGGTAACGTGGTGCTTGTCACCGACCTTTCAACAGCAGTGCAAGTTTTTCATAACCCAGAGTTTAATGGAACAGTGGTCACTCGAAATGGAGAAATGATTGACTCTCAAGGAATGGTTTTTGGTGGATCAGTTGATGGGGGAAACGCCTCTAATTTACTTTCGCAAAATCGCAAGATGGAGGAACTCGCCGCCAAAACAAAACAACTCAATGAAGATTATAAATCTGCCTTGAAAATTTCAGAAGAAAGTAAAAATGCTCTAGAGAACGTTGAATTGGAACTTGATGAAGCGAGTCAAAGGATTCATAAATCCGAACTGAGTTTGAACAACAGCCGGAATGAGCAGGAACAACACAGCAAGGAAATAGAGAGACTAGAACATAAGCTTTCGTCTACCAAACAAGATCAGAGTGAAGGGCAGAAGGAACTCTCTGAATTAAATTTGCGCAAAGAATCATTTGTTTTAGAAATAGAAAATTCCAACCTTGAAAAATTTCAACAAGAAGAAGCATTAAGTCTTCTTCGGCAAAAACTTGATTCATGTAGAGTTTCGCTAGAAGAAAAATCTAATGAAATAGGAAATATTAAAGTCCAAATAGCTTCCTTGAGGGGAAGAAAAGAGAACACTTTGACCGAAATCAACCGACTGGACCTCCAGCAAGATAACCATCGGCATCAGATCAGAAAATTGGAAAATGACACAGAAGAAAGTCAACAAAAAATAGATGAAACCCAACAAACAATAGGAATTATTGAAAAAGACATTCTTCATGATGTGCGAGAAAAGGACCAACTAGAAGAAGAAGCCATAACCGATGAAGAGACTCTTAGAGAAAAAGAAGAATCTGTTAAAGAAATGGAAAAAGAGTCGAAAGATCTTTCAAGACAAATTCAAGAGCTTACTGAAATAATTTCAAAAGTTGAACTCAAGCAATCTGAAATTAAAATTCAACTCACTCATATTGAAGAGCGTACATTCGAAGATTTTAACGTAACCCTTATTGAGTTACTAAATCGACCCGCTGAAGAATTTGACGTTCAGGAAGTTGAGCAGGCAATTCGCGAATTGAAAGAAAAAATAAGGCGCATGGGTGAAGTTAATTTGGCTGCATTATCGGACTTCCACACAACAAACGAACGTTACCAGTTTTTGAAAACACAACAGGAGGATTTGTCTGATTCTATTCACCTCCTCCATCAAACTATTGAACGAATCAATCGCACTACCAAACAGAGATTCCTTGATACGTTTGAGAGGGTCAACGAAAATTTTAAGAATATTTTTGCCCACTTATTTCATGGAGGAAAGGCAGAACTTTCTCTCACAGATGAGTCTAACCCACTAGAGTCGGGAATTGAAATCAGTGCAAACCCTCTTGGAAAACGCATGCAAAACCTAACCCTTCTTTCTGGAGGGGAAAAGGCAATGACCGCGATTGCTCTTATGTTTTCTGTTTTTAAAGTACGGCCGAGTCCATTTTGCCTTTTAGACGAAGTTGATGCTCCTCTTGACGAAGCCAATGTAGTTCGGTTTCAGGAGATGCTCAAACAAATGTCCGAAAACACCCAGTTTATTCTTATCACTCACAATCAGAAAACTATGTCTTTCGCTGACGTACTTTACGGAATAACCATGGAAGAACGTGGTGTATCAAAAGCTGTTTCTGTAAACCTCAACTGACCCCCCCCCATCCACCCACATAAAACCCACTCTGATCACATTTTTGCACTATGATTTGAGTTTCATCGCCTTACTTGCTTTCAAGGTAATGATCTGTAAAATCTTAAGAATGGAATAGAATTTTTAAAAACTCCTTGCATGAGTTATTCACTCAATGAAAGAAGCAAAAGATATTGATGACAGCCTTGAGTTTTTACGTTCGTTTGAAAAACACGCAAATAATACTGCGTTTGGAGAACTCGTACTCCAAAGGCTCGACCGTCATAATAAAAGCCTCAACTTACAGGGAAATCGATTAACAGAAACTGAATTTCAAAGTTTATTCTCATTAGAATCTCTAAAGTATCTAAAATCAATTGATCTTAGTGAAACAGGTATGAATTCTAAGGCAGTTAAACATCTTTGCTCATCTAAGTGGCTACACCACATAACGTCGCTATCATTAGCCAATAATAACTTAGACGATGAAGGAATATTTTTATTATCCAAAACAAACTGCCTCCCAAATCTTACATCTCTAGATTTATCAAGCAATGAAATTGGGGCATTAGGAGCAAAAGTTCTATCTCTTTCAAAGTCACTTAACAGTGTTTTCAGCCTAAATATTTCCTACAATCGAATTGAACCCCTAGGAGTCCACTCTTTAGCAAATTCGGATTTTGGACGACAATTAAGATTTTTACAACTTCGAGATATTTGCCTTGGAAACGAAGGAATGAGGAGTTTTTCTTCCTTCCGTTTAGACGATCTAAAATCACTTGACCTTTCGGATAATTCAATTTCTGACGCAGGATTAGAAGCGTTAGCAACATCTAATTCATTTCCNAATATAAAGAAATTGGTGTTTAACAATAATCACATTGGGGATGACGGTATTTATGCCTTGTCTCAGTCAAACATGGTTTGCAATCTTGAATCGTTGTTTCTTGTTAATAACGATTTAACAACTGATAGTGCAATTTCAATATCAGAATCACCTGGTCTTATCCAACTCAATACCCTAGATATCAANAATAATGATATTCGCGCCGAAGGGACAAAAGCATTATCTGAATCGCCCAATTTAAAATCTATCGAATATCTGGACTTAGGTCAAAATGCATTAGGAAGCGATGGGGCTAANGCCCTTGCTCAAAGTCCTAATATGCAGACATTAAAATTTTTACGTTTAAACAACAACAACATTAAAGACGCAGGGATATCTGACATGGCCATATCAAAAAATTTCACTTCTCTTGAACAGCTTTTCTTGGAGAATGAAAATTGGATTCATTCTGAAGGAGCAAAATCTATTGCGGTTTCAACTGCTTTTCCGTTATTACGAACACTTGTCCTTACTTTGAATGCAATAGGCGATGAAGGTGCTTTTCATTTAGCTGGAAATAATAATTTGAATTCTTTAGAACAACTCAACGTNGCTGGAAATAAAATTAGTCCAAGAGGGGAAGATGCACTTAGAAACTCTCCTCATCTTCAGCACCTTAAAAACCTAGAACTGGTATAGATAGAGTTAATGCTAATTTTTTATATCACCTGATATATGATTAATTGCCTCGAACTCGCCTAGCAAGTATCTATTCCCTCAAAGTAATTAGAAAATAAAATACTAGAGTGAGGTTAAGAGCAACGCTTATCAGTCATTTTTTGAAGGAAGTTAGCTAAAATATTATTTCTTGGCTAGGAGATTAAATGTGTTTTGAGTTTTTAAGATACTAGTTGCCAGAAAAGAGCTGAAGCCAAACCGTCTGGCGCAATATTTCTCAACTTTTAGAGTTTTTAACCCTTCCTTGGTGAACAAGTCCGTTAGTCTATGCGGGTCTATTCCACCAAATTGCCTTTGATAATCTGCGTGGTAATACTCCTTCTCTAAAATTGATATTCTTTGCCGCATCATTTTTCGCCGGTAAAAAGCCTCATCAACACCAGCTAACGTCTTATGCATGCTATGGCGAATGGGTGCATTGATATCCTGTTTAAGAGGTTCAAAGAATATAAGAAACACTCCTCCAGGAATTAATCGGTCGCAATACATTTTTATCACCGATTCAAAATCGTACAGATGGTGCAATAAAGCTGAAACGATAATCGCAGAGTATTTCTTATTATCCACATTAGCGAATGTTTCTACATCATTGACAACTAGTCGCGAACGTCTTCTGTAATTCTTTGGGATACGGCCTTCCAACACGCTTATCATTTCAGCTGATAAGTCGACTCCTGTTATTTCATATCCCCGCTTTAAAAACTCGAGATACAAATAACCTGTTCCACACCCCAACTCTAAAATACTCTTTCCCGAAGGACTCATCTCAAAACAAACCCGATCGATTGTTTTCCTTAATATACGAGCTTGATANAAATTGGTTTGTTCAGGGTGTCTATCAAGATAGAACTNGTCTTCAAGTTTGTGAACACGTTTATTTTCTTCTAAAATNTTTTCTCTGGTCAGCGTCGATTCGGAAATTCTCATTTTATTAATCATTCGGTCAAAGCATTAANAAAAAAACGTTTCTCTGCCTTATTGCTTTCACACTCGTTACAATTAGCACAAGTATCAGGGAACTCGCCTTTTAGATGCTGTTCACGCAGAAGGTCCATCTTTTCATTTTCCCATAAATTTGGGACTGTTTCATTTTGAACACTCCCTATCGTAAGGCTTGCATTATAATCAACGCAACAGGGAATTACTCTGCCATCCCATAAAACAACTAACTTCCCGTAGTCTTTACCAAAAGGTTCTGGGCAAATTTTGGTACGAGGGCTAGTTATCAGTTTTGGCTGTAAACGAACATGGTCTACAATTTTTTCCCAGTGAGTAATGTAGTCCTCTGCATCTCCCTCTGTATCCTCTTCAATAGTAAAAACCACACCCATTTTTAATTCGGGGCGTCTTCTCTCCTTTACGTTCTTTAGCTTATTAATATTTTGTTCGATTTTTTTTAGTTCTACACCCCTTACACGCTTAAAGGTTTCTGCTGAGCCGTCGATCGAAAAACGAATGATATCTAGTTTGCTATCAACAATNNGATCAATCATTTGATCCGTAAGGAGGGTNCCGTTAGTATTCATNACTACNTAATTGANCCCTTTATTTTTGGCGTATTCAATCATCTTANAAATATCCTTGTGCAAAAGTGGCTCTCCCCAGTTGTGCATGCACAAGTGTTCTAAGCTTGGACTNTCGTCGATTATTTTTTTAAATAAAGNGAGGTCCATGTCCATGAATCCACCTTTACGAGTCATCCCTTCTGTTACAAAGCAAAAGGTACAACGTAAGTTACATGTATTTGTTGGCTCTATAATTAGAGATGTTATTTTTTTCACTTCCATCAATCGATTACCTTGTGCACGATGTAGTCAGGTCGATTTTGTATTTGCAAATGAACTCGGCCAAGATATTCACCAAGAAAGCCAATAGACAATAATTGAACCCCTGCGAAAAAAGAAAATACCGCTGACAACACAACAAAGCCTTCAATTAAAATTCCAGCTACCAAGCGCTGGTACAACAGAAACATCATTATCGCAAAGCCCATACCAGCACCCAATAATCCCAGATAAGTAACCAAGCGCAATGGAAAGTTAGAAAAACCCGTAATTAAATCCCAGGTTAAGCGAAGGAGTGGCAGCACTCCGTATTTTGTTTGGCCAATTTTTCTTGAATGATGATCAACTTCCACATTTACTGTGGGAACTGCCATCCAACTCATTAATACCGCCATATAGCGGGATCGATCTTGACATTGATCAATTTTTTCAATAACGCTTCGACGCATTGCGCGAAAAGAACTCAAATTTAATTTAAAACGATTTCCAAACAACGCCTGTGCTAAAAAATGGAGAGCCTTTGACCCTATAATTCTTAATGAACTATCTCGACGTTTACGTGGAGTTGTTACAACAAGGTCGATTTCATCAGTGAAAGCATCTAACAACCTCTTTATTTCTTCTGGTGGGTTTTGTAAGTCTGAATCAATTTGCACAACAATATTGCCTCGGCTTTCTCTAAAACCAGCCAGGACAGCAGCTTGCTGACCAAAGTTTCTAGTAAATTTTATAACACGTATATTAGAATCTACTTTTTTCCATTTGCATATTAATTCTAATGAATTATCCGTACTGCCATCGTCCACAAACAGTATTTCGTACGATTTACCCCAACTTTCCGCCTCTTTCTTTAGGCGGGGATAAAACTCATGTAATACCAGTTCCTCGTTAAAAACTGGAATAACTACTGAGACCTGTAATGAATCAATCATATGTCCTTAATTTAAGTAAAGTACTTGGCACCGAATTCTTAACGGGAAATCTAATTATTGACTAAAGNNTTTGATTCTCTTCGATCAACATATTGCGTTCAAAAGGTGANGGTACTTTTTTCAGAGAAGACCTAATTTTGTGTCGGGGCGTTGGTTGGAGCAATTGCATTTCGCCACAACAATGCTAGTGGAGTATTTATCATAGATCGCATGATCCACTTTGGTTCAACTGCCCGGAGTACATGTCTAAAACGTTGCGTGCTTAAATAAAATTTTCGATTTGCTTCTCGTTTTAGTTTAACCAGGTCATCTCCCTCAACCTCGCTTGCATTACATGATGCAGCATCGAAAGTATACTCAGTGAAATCCTCGAAGTTACTTTCCCTGGATTCGATAAAAGTCTGTCTTAAATCTGTTCCTGGGTTCGGGATTACCAGTGAAAAATTAGCCGTTGTTAAACCTAGATCGCATGCAAAGTCTATTGTTTCTTTCATTTCGTCGCGCGTTTCAGATGGAAACCCTAACATGAAAAAACCATGAACACTCATTCGAGCACGTGTAAGCTTTTCAACGACGTCATATATTATATTTATATCTAAATCCTTTTTTATCATGTCTTGAATTCTTTGAGAGCCGGACTCTATTCCCAATGCCATCCTATACACGCCGGCCCTTTGCATTTTATCAATCAATTCGTCGTCAAAAAAATCTGCACGTAACCCGTTGGGGAACGATATATGGATATTTAAATTTCTTTCGATGATGGCATCTAAAACGATTTTTGCTCTTTTCATATTGACGTTGAAAACATCGTCTACAATATGAAACTCTCTCACACCATATTTCTTGATCAGGTATTCTATTTCATCAACTACTGCCTTTGGCGAACGGTACTGAATGGACTTATCAAAAATATCATGGCAGTAGGTGCATTTAAACGGGCACCCTCGTGAAGTCACCAAGGGAAGAAATCTTTTATTTCTAAAAACAGGGAAGAAATCCATTGAGGATTGAAAATTAAAATATCGCTCTAGATTAATTAAATCATATTCTTGATCAAATTTATCTAGATCACGAATGACCGGCCGGTCTGCCGTACGAACATAAGATCCATTTATTTTGTATGCGATACCCGGAACATTTTCAATATCCTTACCTTGTTCCAAAGCATTGATCAACTCTACAATTGTTAATCACCTTCTCCGCTTACCATCAAATCCACATTAGGATCATTTAGAATAAATCGTGGTTCATGTGAGCAGTGAGGCCCACCAAAAACAACTGTCACTTCTGGATTTATTTCTTTTACTTTAGCCGCATCGACAAAACCATATTTACACTCAATAGTCATAACCCCAATGCCAACAACTTGCGGGTCAAATGAACTCATGACAGAATCTAATTCTTCATCTGGGGAGTTAGAAATTCTAAGATCAAGAATTTTAACTTGGTGTCCAGCTCTTTTTAAGACAGAACCTATCGCCAATAAGCCAAGAGGTAAGACACGTGCCATCGATTTTTTTTCTGCNGCTGGTCTCAATAATAAAACTTTCATAATATCTATTCTTTATTTTTCTGATCCAATGTANTCGGACTGGCAACAACCTAGACAACCAGGAAATATTTTTTCGTTTTTAATTCGTTCACGAAACTCGCGCGACCTCTCTCCATTCCATGGNNAAATATTANCTTCATTATTAAAACTCCCTAACCTGTAATGAGGGCAACTAAAAATATCTCCATATGCAGAAAAGGCCATCTTAGTCCATGGAGTATAGCAACGGTAATCCTTATAAGAACTTTGATTAGAATAGTACCGAACAATTTCATCCGGCGTTATGTAGTTCGGCGAAAAACGTAGCTGAGATGAATAGGCTTTTTCTCTTGTTAGCAATAAATCGAGTTGTCCTTTTAGAATTTTTGGATCGATCTCTTTGATTTGTGGCGTTTTTTCTAATAAGTGATTATCTTGGTCGTAATCTTTTGCATGCCAATAGGTTGCTGGGTTTTGTAAAACAAAGTTACAAACGTTAACTCCTAGTTTTTCAGCGTAATCATAAAGAGGTACTAAATCCATCACATTACCCGAACTAATCACACAAGTTAGGTGTATTAAGGGATATTTGCCACCAAATATTTTTCGTTGAGCGACGAGACGTTCCAAACCAGCTCGTGTTTTTTTATATGAACCAGGCACCACTGTCACTTTGTCGTGAAATTCTTCACGACCTTCAAGCGAAACTCCCATATATAACAATCCTGATCCAAATAAAGATCGCGTGCGAAGATTCATTAATTGTTTCACCACGTTTTCTGATAAGGATACTCCGTTGGTAATAATGTGAACCTTATGGTTCGTGGTAGCATATTGCAATATGTCCATGAAATCTGCCTTCATAAATGCTTCGCCACCAGTGAAAGTAATCAACCTGGACCGTGGAAGTGATCTAATTGCATGTTTTATCTGCTCGGTTGACAACTCTTTTTTGTAGGTCTTATTATTTTCCGTGTCTTCTATAATTTCAAGAAAGTGGCACATATCACAACGCAGGTTACAACGATAAGTCACCTCAAAAAAAACATGCGCTGGAGAAAACGCGCGACCAGGATCAAGGTAATAAGGTAGGAAGGAATACAACCTAGGTAAAACCTTCTGTAGACTTTTTAGTGTGAATAAATTTGTCCATTAGATTAATTGGTATTCAAATTCATTAAAACATCAAGACTCTTATCTCCAGCATTAAACAGAAGGTCAACCAATGATAAGTTTGGTATAAATCCTGAGTACTGTTGTGAATACCTTGGGTGATCATACTCTTGATATTCCAACTCAACTCCCTTTTGTGAAAAGTTTACCCCTGATAGATAATCATGGGCAAGGTGCCCGGTAAGGTAGTGAGTTGCGCCCATCTTTTGACAAAGGTTTAAAATTCGGTCAGCTTTTACCCCTTCCACCGAAAAGTCAGATGACCTAAAGGTCTGAGTAGTTATATTAAGAACCTCTTTAAGGTATCCCGTCGTCTCGTAACATAAGTCGAGCAAAAACTCCCATCTTTTTTGGTAAATAGAATCAAAATAGGGGTAATAATTTTCAAAAAATGGGGCATTTGAATAATTGAATCTGATTGCAGAGCAGTGTTTTTTATTCCAATTGGTAGAATTATCAATACGCGTTTCCTTGAGTAGCTGCGTGTAANGATTTTTTTGCTGTACAGGAACCGTCAACCAGGCCCAACCTTCATTAGTTCGTATCTTATTACGNTTTCTCCAATCACGTCTCGTATATTGAACATCATCGAGATNTACGAATTGATCCGCTCGTGCCATTTGCTCAAAATAACCAATCCACGGAAGGTAGGATGGCTGTAATATCACCACACGATTTGTCGGATAGGTCACTGACTCATCTTGGCTTATTTTTGCCCCCAGAGTTCTTTCATCCACAAAAATTTTTCCCACCACTGCTTGTTATTTTTATAAAATTCAACTGTCTGTTGAAGCCCGTCATCTAAGTCAATTTTTGCAGTCCACCCTAGCAAACGGCGCGCCTTTTCAGTTGATGATATATGCCGAGAAACTTGACCGGGTCTGTCTTTTACATGCTCAATCAAGTTCTGAGATTTATCGACAAGGCCCAATACCTTCTGCGCTATGGTAAGGATATCTGTATCTACCCCTGTGCCTAGATTTATTGCTTCACCAACTACCTTTTTAGAATCAGCGTGCATAATTAGGTCTAAAGCTTCGCAAGTATCCTCTACAAACATCCAATCGCGCAAACTCTTGCCACCCCCATGAACTGTCAAAGTCTGATCATTGAGTGCGCTAGTAATAAAATTAGGGATCGCTTTTTCTAAATGCTGAAACGGACCGTAGTTATTAAACGGCCTTACAATGACTGCGGGGAGTCCATAAGTATGCACATAAGAATAAACCAACCGATCCGCACCTGCCTTTGCTGCTGCGTATGGGCTCATCGGATTTAAAGGATGACCCTCAGTCATTGGAACATCTATAGCTGTTCCATAAACCTCCGAAGATGAAATATGAATAAAACGTTCTACAGGATGGTTAACTATTGCGTTTGCGAGTACCTGAGTTCCAATGACATCTGTTTCAAAAAATAATGAGTTGTCATAGATTGAGCGCGTCACGTGTGACTCTGCCGCAAAGTGCACAACAATATCGCTATCAGAAACTAACTGATTGACAATATCAGGTTGTGTCACGTTACCGTGAGAAAACTGGAAGTGTCCGTTTGATTTTAAATTATTTGAAATATTTTCCAGGTTCCCGGCATAAGTGAGCGCATCAAGAAGTTGGATATTATAATTTGGATATTTCTTATAAATGTAGTTAATAAAATTACTTCCAATAAAACCAGCGCCACCAGTAACAAGAAGATTTTTTTTATGAGAAGTCATTTTTTTNGGGAGAATTGGCAAAATCAAGTAGTCCCTTGCTGAAGCCACCCACTGATTTTACATTAAAAATGTTTGAGTTACGACAGACGCCCTGATATTACTTTTCGGACTTAAACATCTTTTCCTTTAGACTCTAAAAGATCTTTAAGTAGTTTTAAAATGGGTATTTAGCCTAAGAAACTATCGTATCTAACGGCATAGGGGTATTTATCAGTGCTTATAATCCTTTTTTAAGTAATAGTTTGTAGCAAATAGGCGTAATTTCTAATATTCATAATAAAATTATGACTGGAACTGCCTATTTTTTGCCCGTATAGACAGGATCTTCTTACACATTTCCACACAAGAAGAACAAATAAATCATATTCGGTTAGTTATGAAATATGACCAAAAGAACTAGCTAAGTATAATTTAAAGCACCAAACGTGGGGCTTGATTATGCAGCTCACTAAAAACCTGGCAGTTCGTAACCTATTTAAATCATCGCTACCAGTTCTCGAACTGTCTCTTCTATCCCTTCTG
>JGI26254J51713_1000436_pt1 | contig 17008 bp, 16 predicted proteins | sample SaaInlV_120m_DNA_3_FD_51713 | JGI IMG/M metagenome (IMG submission 51713)
GTCTGAATATTAAAACTAAACTCGTTAGTCGCTTCAAAATGAATAAGGCTCAACCAGATTATTGCAAGCAACATCAATAAGCTTCCAACAAGTGTATACAACACAAACTTTGTCGTAGCATAAACGCGGCGTCCCTCTCCCCATATTCCGATCAAAAAATAAGTAGGAACAAGCATTAACTCCCAAAACACATAAAATAAAATCAAATCTAAGGCTACAAAAACGCCAAGAGTTCCCGCCTCAAGGGCTAATAGAAGCGCCATAAAGTTACGAAAACCCACCTGTCCATCCAGTGAAAAACAAACAGCAATCAAAGAAATAAATGCCGTTAAAACAACCAACCACAAACTAATCCCATCCACTCCTACCTGATAGTTGATATGGAACATAGGAACCCAGGCAAGGGTTTCGCTAAACTGCATACCCTGCATAGAGGAGTCAAACCTTGTTAGCAAGACAAGCGATGCCAGAAAAGTAAACCCAGTCGCTCCGACGGAAATATTACGGACAGCTCTAGCGTCGTCCTTATTCACGAACAGGAGACTCAGCGCTGCTATCAATGGAGTGAAAACAATGAGTGTCAACATATCTAGTTACTCTTGTACCGAGTTATAGGAATACAACAAACATAAGAATAGTCACTACTCCAACAATCATGTTGAAGGCATATAATCGAACGCTACCTGACTGCCACAAGCTTATCAGCCGACTTACTTCTCTGACCTGAGAACCTACTTGATCGACGGCAAAATCAATACCGAGCCTTTCAGCTCTTTTTTCAAGAAATGCGCCAGTCGCACGAGTTGGTTTAACAATCAAAAAATCGTAAATTTCATCGATATAGTACTTATTAAACAAAAGATCATAAAGTGGGGCTAGTATCTGCTTGGCAAACTCCAGTCTATCTTTCCCAGTCATATAAAAACCAACGGCTCCAACGATACCTATCAGGCCAGCTGATAATCCAATAGTTTCAAGTAATACATCGTCAGGGTGGGACATATGAGTCCCAAAGTAATTCACAAGAAAGTCATCAATCATTCCTCCACCAAACCCAGCGGTTAAAGACAAGAAGGCCAAAAGACCCAGGGGAGCAATCATTATCAAAGGGCTTTCATGTGCAGTCACATCAGTTCGTGGCTGTCCACTAAAGGCATAAAAATAAACTCTAAAAATATAAAAACCGGTCATAATTGCACCCAGTATTGCCATGGCCCAGAAAACAATATTTCCCATGTCTGCGTGGTACGAATTAATAAGAATAGCCTCCTTACTGAAAAACCCGCTAGTCAGAGGAAACCCCGCTAGAGCCAACGAACCTATTAAAAAAGTTATATGAGTAATAGGCATTGAGTGGCGCAACCCTCCCATCTTCCGAATATCCTGCTCTTCATTCAATCCGTGAATAACACTGCCAGCACTCAAAAAAAGTAATGCCTTGAAAAAAGCGTGTGTCATTAAATGAAACATCGCGATGCTGTACATCCCTAAACCCACTGCCAGAAACATGAACCTAACTGACTCATGGTTGAATAGGCAATAACTCGCTTAATGTCATACTGAACCATAGCCATAGACCCTGCGAAGATTGCCGTAACTACTCCCACTGTAGCGATCAAATACATAGTAAAAGGAGCAAGCTCATAAAGCACATGACAACGTGCGATTAAGTAGACTCCAGCGGTGACCATGGTAGCCGCATGGATTAATGCACTAACAGGAGTAGGGCCTTCCATAGCATCCGCCAGCCAAGTATGGAGTGGAATCTGTGCTGACTTTGCGAACGCCCCCACGAGGAGAAACACGGTAATCAATAAAATCGTATCATCATTGGGACGGAATGTTGTCTTGGCAGCAGCGAACACCTCAAGAAAACTTAACGTCCCCAGGTGATCAAAAATAATAAATGCAGCGATGACCATTCCGACATCGCCAATCACATTCATTACGAATGCTTTGCGGGCAGCCAGGACCGCACTGGTCTTTTCTTTCCAAAATCCAATCAGTAAGTAGGACGCGAGTCCAACCAGCGCCCAACCTACGATAAGGAAAAAGAAATCTGCAGCTAACACTAAAAGTGACATTGAAAAAATAAAAAAATTCAGATAGGAAAAAAACCGACTGAACTCAGGGTCTTTTTCCATATAGCCAATTGAATAAACGTGAATAACAAACCCAACACCTGTAATAATGAGAAGCATAAAAACTGACAACGGATCAACTAGGATAGACATGTTGAGGGAAAAGGAACCAGCAGTCACCCAGTTGTATAGAGTGGAGATCCCTCCCTTTTCATTTTCGCCACCTAGTAGAAAGCCAGTTAATGCGATCAATGTGATCAAAAAAGAAATTCCAACAGAAGCGCAACCGAGGAAACCTGCTCGTTGGCGTGACATACCATTTCCAAACCAACTGAGAAGAACGAAACCTGCCAGAGGAGAAATTAATATAAACCAGCAATAAGAAAACAAGTGCCTTATCCTTTTAAAGTATTGATGTGATCTACATCCATATCATGCCGAGTTCTAAAAATTGTAAGAATTATGGCAAGCCCAACTACTACCTCAGCTGCAGCTACCGTCATGATCATTAATGCAAAAATTTGCCCATCCATTGATTTTTGAAAGCTTGAAAATCCTATCAATAGAAAGTTTACGGAGTTGAGCATTAGCTCTACAGACATAAACATGATCAGTGGGTTTTTACGAATAAGAAACCCAGCCGCCCCCACGCAAAATATCGTAGCACTTATAAGGAGAACAAATTGATGTCCCATCGTTATTTCATTCTCCTTCGAAGAGGGACATAGGAAAATTTTGAAAGACAAATAATTCCGACTGCCGCAACTAGAAGTAAGGCAGATGCAAGTTCAAATGCAACTACATGACGTGAAAACAATTCCAGCCCGATTGCCTTGGCACTGCCCCCGACCTCGGCAACTGTCTGAGCGTCAAACGCCCCTTCAACAGGCCTGGTAGGTCCCACCGTCGCAGACAAAAATAATTCGCCAAGCATGGTCACCACAAAAACAATCGCCAGAGAACGTTCGGTTGATGGTTCTTGTATTTCCTTTTTTCCACCAAGAAGAGCTATGATGAATAGAAATAAAATCATTACCGCCCCGGCATATACAATTATTTGCACTGCCGCAACAAACTCCGCATTGTATAGAAGGAATAGTAGAGCGAGACAAATCATGTGACCGATTAAATACAAAGCACAATAAATCGGCGACGAACAAAGAATCACGCCAAGGCTAGCAAGTACCGCGGTCAGCCCAACCAGCATTGTGACAGTTGCCTTAGTTAGCTCGAATAAATCTAATTCGAACAAAGCCCCCTCCTTAAACTTAAGTAATTTTAATATTCAGCACTTCAACAAACAAAGAAATATCCTAAGGCTAAACGTCCCCAAAAATCACAGTTCTGTCAAACGCGTGTTGTGTTACCCAGGATATTCACTTTAAATTCATTCGGTTCCGGATAAACTAGTAAGTCGCTCTTAGTAGCAAGATATTTATCTCGATCGTAATCAGCCAGTTCGTAATGCTCACGCAACACAACGGCATCCACTGGGCATGCCTCTTCACAGTACCCACAATAAATACACCTGAGTAGGTTGATTTCATAAATCTCTGCATAGCGCTCACCCTGAGAAATGGGGTGATCAGGATCATTTTCAGCTGACACAACGTGAATACACCCTACCGGACAATTAATAGAGCACAGACTACAACCAATACACCGCTCTAAGCCATTTTCATCACGGTTTAAANAATGCCGACCCCGGTAACGTTCTGGCATAATCCGCTTAACCTCTGGATAAGAAATCGTGACGGGCGTTGAAAATAGATTTTTGAATGTTACTCCAAGCCCTATCANTAAATTTTTTACCCCATCAATAGTTTTTACAATCATATTTTNACCGTCATCACAAAACCACTAACACGCTTGTGACTAGAAGGTTTAANAAAGAAATTGGGACGAGAACTTTCCAACCAAAAGTCATTAATCGATCATAACGTATACGTGGGTATGTCGATCGCAACCAAATGAAAACACAAAGAAGAAAAAGCACTTTCCCTGAAAACGCTACAATGGGCCAAACTGGAACTCCATAAGCATTCCACCCACCCAAAAATAAAAGAGTAACTAGTGCGCTCATAGTCACCATATTGATGTACTCGCCCATAAAAAACATCGCAAACTTCATACCCGTATATTCAGTATGAAAACCTGCAACAAGCTCCTGCTCTGCTTCTGGCAAGTCAAATGGCGCTCGGTTAGTTTCAGCAATCCCTGCAATAAAAAACAATAAAAAGGCCAACGGTTGAATCAAAATATTTGGATAAGAATCTTGGCTAGCAACCATATCAATCAAACTCAGTGATCCCGTTAGCACAACGATACTCAAAGCGGCTAAACCCAATGTAAGTTCATAACTAATCATTTGGGCCGAGGACCGCAATCCCCCCATCAGAGAGTATTTATTATTGGAAGAAAGCCCAGCAAGAACCATCCCATAGACACCCATACCAGAAATTGCGAACACAAATAATAGTCCAATATTAACGTTTGCCACCCACAATCCAATTTCCTGACCAAAAATCTTTACAGGTTCACCAAATGGAATCACTGCAAAAGTAACAATTGCCGTAAACACAACAATAGCTGGAGCTAAATGAAAAAGAAACTTGTCAGCTGAGCTTTGTATAATTGATTCTTTAAATAAAAGTTTGATCGAATCTGAAATAGGCTGCCCTAAACCGAATGGACCTACACGATTAGGACCAAGACGAACTTGGAACCGCCCCATCAAACGTCGTTCAAGCCAAACTAGGGCGGGTACAATTCCTAGCAAAGCACCCGCAATCACAAAGGCTTTAACGCTGCCTATGATTAGATAAGTATAAGGCTCAAAAAAATCTATGNCATCATCGATCATAATCAGTTTTTAAATACCTNTTAGCATTAGTTGTTGATAAATTATTTTCAACCTTGCCATTNAAAGTCGCAGGGTGAATGCGTTACTTAGTTTTACCCTTTCCTCACTTCAACCCAACTCACGGAACCACTACTAGCTAACNTTAACAGTCCCTGGTCGTCTGACACTCTTGGAACAACAACTGCACCGGGGTTACATCGATCCGATACCTCAACTGTGACTNCCACATCAATCCCATTAGCGGTAAGAACTGCTTGGTCTCCATTAAAAAGATCCAACTTTAAAGCATCACTTTCATGCAAGCATAAAGTGGGTGGCAAAAAGTGGTGTGCAAGCGGTGAAGAGGCATCTAGAACCTTATCCTTAGAAAATAATTGCGTCGCAATTCGTAACCTCAATCCCTTTCCAGAAGAATCTATCTTTTGTATCTCTGGTGTCGATCCGTTTATATATTCGATTTTCTCACGCGTTTTACCTTCTTTCTTGATTGATTTTTTACTAATTTCATTATAACCNGGAACNATTTTGGAAAGCTCTTCCGTCACACTAAAGGAGGTGAGGTATTCAATCGGTTTTTCGCTCAGACTATTAATCATTTTTGAAATTATTTTCCAGTCAGGAGAATTAGTAGTATTCAGTCCACGCNTCCTATACTGAACACGACCACCTATGTTTGTTGTTGTTCCTTCATCATAACCTGGTCCATTAGAGGGTAGGACGATATCCGCCAGAGCAGAAGTTTCAGTTTTCATCATATCGTGGACCACAAGCAAGGGCAGATTTTTAAGGACTGCTTCAATCCGTTTACCCTCAGGGAAATCCACGACGGGATTACTCCTGTAGACAAGAAGCGCTTTCAGTTCTCCTGACTCAGCTTTATCTATCATCTCCAGAGCTGAAAATCCCTTGGCATCAAGGAAGGCACTATCACCCCAAATCTTCTGAACCTTATCTGAGTCAGAAATAGAAACTCCTCCTGGATAGTAATCCGGAAGAATTCCCATATCCATTGCTCCTACTGAATTGGTAAAAGGCGCTGCTGGTATCGCTCCACACTCCATAGTTGGGATCTTGTTTATTACACCAAGTAAGTGCTTGAGCATAAAAATTGAATTTCCTGTAAGCGAAGCCGGATTGTAAACAACGCAAACTTTCGTTGCTGTACGAATAAGCTCCGACATTTTCTTCATCTGATCTACAGCAATTCCGGTTAATGATTCGTCACTAGAGCTTACCTCAACCGCCGGAATACCTAGCTCTGTAGCAAGACTATTGGCTAAAGCTGCTAAGGCAATCCCATCCAAGCCCACATCATACTTTAGTGACAAGTCAGCAACCTTATCTAGGTCCGTTTTCTGGTCATTTAAAATCGCAAGTTTTACCCCCTTATGTGTAACAGCTTTTTTTATACGAAGATCAAGAATGGGAAGCTCTTCAGCTGAATCACTCCCAATTAATAAAACTAGGTTTGCTGTTTCAATATTCAAAAAATCATAGTGGTCAACGGGCAACCCAGGGGTATCTGAATAGGTTTTATGGTCTAAATTATTAGTCCTTAGCTCTAAACGAAATAGCTTGTGATAAAGATACAACTCTTCATTGGTGCCAAAAGGAGACCCGATGAAACCAATACTTTTGGGGCCATGCTCATCAGCAATTTTTTTCAAAGATNCAGCAACCTGTATTGCTGCATCAAAAGTGTTGACGGCTTTTCGTTCACCACCGACCAAACTTATAGCTTCAATAATCCGATTATCACTTTCAATGAAATCGTATCCAAAACGTGCCTTATCACAAATCCAGCCATCATCGACTAGATCATTTGGGCGGGTCTCAACACGCATAAACTTGTTCGTCCGTGAAGCGAGGGTCATATTGCAATTACAGCCACAGTGAGCACACAGTGTTGCAGAATTATNCAAATCCCAGGTACGCGCTTTAAAGCGAAACTCAGTGTTGGTAAGTGCACCTACAGGACAAATATCAATAANATTACCCGAGTACTTGGTAGTGTAGGGCTCATCGTTAAANGTGTTTACCTCATTGTTAAAACCACGGTTAAGCATAACTAAAGCCTGTTCCTGCTCTATAATATCGCTGTACCGCGTACATCTCTGGCAAGCGATGCAACGCTCTCGATCTATCGTTATCACCGGACTTAGAGGAGTTGCCTTATCCTGGTTTGCTCTATCAAACTCCATGCGCGTCGTCCCCGGACCAAACTTGAATGTATTATCCTGAAGCGGACATTCCCCACCTTTATCACAAACCGGGCAATCCAAAGGATGATTGAGCAATGTAAACTCTAAAACTCCTTGTTGGGCTTTTACAACCTTTGGACTTTCCGTTTTCACCACCATATCTGGCATCACNGTCTGAGTGCAGGCCGTGGTGAGTTTAGGCATTTTCTCTACTTCGACAAGACACATCCGACAGCAACCAAATGGACCCAACTTTTCGTGATAACAAAATACCGGGATCTCTATCCCAATCTGTTTTGCAGCTTCAACCACCAGAGTGCCTTTAGGAACACTTACTGGCTGGTCGTTGATCGTTATATTAATGTTGTTATCTTTGGACATAATCTACCTCATGTTGCAACTTTGTCACCTTCAAGCTTTTTAATTAACTCGTCATAATCAGAGCGAAAGCATTTAATACTACTCGCAACCGGACCAACAGCAGCATCACCCAAGGGACAAAAACATTTAAAACTCATGTTGTCACAAATATCTAGCAACTTATCTACTTGAGCGCCAACGCCTTCCCCTGTCTGAATCTTACCAAGAATCTGCCACATCCATCTGGTACCTTCTCTGCAAGGAGTACACTTGCCACAAGATTCGTGCATATAGAAATACGCTAGGCGAAGTGTTACCTCAACAACATTTACCGTGTGGTCCATCACAATAAGTGCGCCTGAGCCAAGCATGGATCCAGCCTCTTGAAGTGACTCGTAGTCGTAACCGACATCTACTTTATCCGCGGTTAGCATAGGAACGGAAGACCCACCAGGAATAAAAGCTTTAAGTTGATTGTCGTCACGAATCCCTCCTGCCAAGTCAAAAATAATTTCGCGAACAGGCATCCCGAGTACAATTTCGTAGTTACCTGGTTTTTTGACATGCCCTGATACGCTGACTAACTTGGTCCCTTTACTTTTTTCGGTTCCGATTGCCGCATATTTTTCCCCACCTTCATTGACGATCCATGGCACAGCGCAAAGTGTTTCCACGTTGTTAATAACTGTGGGTTTACCGTACAACCCCTCTACAGCTGGGAACGGTGGTTTTAATCGTGGTTCACCGCGTCGCCCCTCAAGGGAGTTGAGCAAAGCTGACTCTTCTCCACAGATATAAGCTCCAGCACCGAGATGGGTATAAAGATCAAGTCTAACCCTGAACCCATGATATTTTTACCTAGGTATCCTTTCTTGTGTGCTTCTTCAATAGCCTTGTCCATAAGGTCCGAAGCATGTTGAAACTCACCACGAAAATAGATATAGGCAGTTTCTATTTGGCACGCATAGCAAGTCGCAACAATTCCCTCTATGAGGAGGTGTGGATTTTTTTCAAGAAGTTCACGATCTTTACAGGTACCCGGTTCGCTTTCATCAGCATTACAAGCTAAATAACGAGGGAAAACATCTTTTGCTAGAAAACTCCATTTCAAACCCGCGGGAAACCCGGCACCGCCTCGCCCACGCAACCCGGAAACCTTGACTATCTCTATAACCTCTTCGGGTTTTTTAGCAAAGGCTTTTTTCAAAGACTGATAGCCACCTTGTTTTTCGTAAATATCAATATTAGCAAGGCCCTTCATATCAATATTCTTAAACAAAATCTGCATCGTAGACCCTAAGTTTTTTAAGGTAAGGAATCGAGAATCTGGTCAATCTTCTCTCGTGTTAGATTCTCGTAGAATGTATCGTTAACACGCATCATCGGCCCACCGCAACAAGCAGCAAGACATTCTTCTTGATGCAAAGTAAACTTCTTATCCGTCGTTGTACCACCCACGTCCGTGGCCAGTTTCTTAGCAGTATATTTAAGTAACTCATCTGCTCCATTAAGTTGGCAGCTAATGTTGTGGCAGAAGAGAATGATGTACTTGCCTGTCGGTTGAGCGTGATACATCGTATAAAATGACATAACCGACTGAACATAAGCTGGCGACAATTCCAATTCTTTACCAATAGCCTCCATCGCCTCGGGACTCACGTATCCATCACGTCGCTGAACAAGTGTGAGCAAGGGTAACAAAGCAGACTGTTTAACCGGATACCTACCGACTATCTTTTCTATTTTGTTTTTTTCTTCTGAAGTAAACACGAACATCAGCGATCAACCTCTCCCATTACAATGTCTATGCTTCCTATAATACCGACAACATCAGCAATAAAACATCCCTCCATCATTTTACACATCCCTGGAATTGCCATGAATGATGGAGCCCGTAGTTTCACTCGACTAGGAACATTACTGCCATCACTAACGATGTAAAAACCGACTTCTCCACGCGGTCCTTCTATTGGAACATACGTCTCACCTTTTGGTACTGAGACTCCCTCTGACACCAGTTTAAAGTGATGGATCAAAGCCTCCATGCTTGATTTAAGCGTTTTCCGATTCGGTAAGGATATTTTGTTATCGTCAACCTTATAAGGACCTGCAGGTAAATTTTTGAGCGCCTGCCGAACAATCTCACGACTTTGTCTCAACTCGGCAACACGCACAAGATATCGGTCATAAATATCTCCATTTTTTCCCGTTGGCACTTCAAACTCAAAATTCTCGTACCCAGAATAAGGTCTTTGTTTACGCAAATCCCAATTGACACCCGACGCCCGAAGAACGGGACCACTCATGCTCCAGTTAATCGCTTCCTCGCGACTCATCACTCCAATATTNTGGGTACGGTCTAGCCAGATTGGATTANGAGTCAGCAGGCGTTCGTACTCGTCAATCTTTGCTGGGAAATATTCAACAAAGTTACGCACGCTTTGCAACCACCCGGGAGTCGAATCTTTGACAACACCGCCCAAGCGAATGTAGCTTGTCATCATTCGTACGCCCGAGATCTCCTCGTTAAGATCAAGGATCATTTCTCGCTCACGCCAGCAGTATAAGAATACTGTCATCGCACCTATGTCTAGCGCGTGAGTTGCAAGCCATACTAGATGACTAGCCATACGCGCAAGTTCGCACATAATCACGCGCAAAAACTTAGCGCGTTCAGGGACATCTGTTTGCAAAAGTTTTTCTACCGTCAAACAAAAGGCCAGATTATTTCCCGGCGGACTTAGGTAGTCAAGCCGATCAGTCATGGGAATAACATGGACATAGCGTTTCGCCTCAGCGGTTTTTTCTATTCCCGTATGCAAAAAACCGATATGAGGCTCTGCCGAGTCCACCAACTCTCCATCCATTTCAAGAACTACACGAAAGACACCATGCGTACTCGGATGCTGNGGACCCATATTAAGGGTCATCGAATCTTTTTCCCGTTCTAGTAGGCCTTGGTCNGTAACAGTCATCGTTGCACTCTAATTATCTGGTTCGTGGNTTAGACTTCACTAAATCCTGTTTGAATTCCCGGTTATGGGAAAATGTAACATCTTCTATTGTCAGTGGGTAATCCTTGCGCAAAGGGTTTCCTTCCCATTCTTCAGGCATGATTAACCGACTGAGGTTAGAGTGTCCCTTAATGTTGAACCCAAACATATCAAATAGCTCACGCTCGGGGTAAAGAGCCCCCTTCCACAAGTCCGACACCGTAGGGATGGTTGGATCTTCTTCGTCTAGCCCGACTCTAATGCGTATGGAATGATTTTTTTCGATAGAATGGAGTTCATAAACCACCTCGAAGCGAGGTTCCCGTTCTTCATTGAGATAATCCGTTCCGGTGATGTTAGAAAGATAGTCGAAGTCCAAATCAGGATCGTTCTTGAGATATTCTGCNATGTCATGAATTCTCTCTGCCCCAACAAAGATAACCGAATCACCTAAGTTCACCTCAGAAGAATTGATGGCTTTTCCTTGATCAGTCTTGATCTTTTCAACAATCTCTTCGCTGGTCATGCCACTCTCTTGGCGGCTTGTTTAGTCCCCGCTTCATTCATGATTTTTTCTTGAAGTTTGATGATGCCATAGAGCAAAGCTTCTGGTCCTGGCGGGCAACCTGGTACATAAACATCCACTGGCACTACACGGTCAACACCTTGCACAATTGCATAGTTATTGAAGATTCCACCACAAGACGCACAAGCTCCCATAGAGATAACCCATTTAGGTTCAGGCATTTGGTCAAAAATTGTTTTTAAGACAGGTGCCATCTTCTGCGAAACTCGACCCGAAACGATCATTAAGTCCGCTTGCCTAGGAGATGCGCGAAATACCTCAGCTCCAAAACGAGCCGCATCCCACCTGGAATTAGCCATTGCCATCATCTCAATAGCACAACAAGCAAGCCCAAATGTCGCTGGCCATAAGGCATTTTTCTGAGCCCACCCGATCACCTTACCCACTTTCGTTGTCAGAATACTGTCATAGATCGCACCTGAATAATCATAATCTGCCTGATCCAAAACATCCTTCACGTTTTCTTTAACATTACTGACCCCAGTTTCTAGCAAGTCGACTGCCTGGTCAATCAGTCCCACTCTAAACCTCCCCGTCCCCAAATGTAGACGTAAGCAATACCGAGAATAAAAATAAATACCAACATTTCGATCAATCCGAATAGTTTAAGTTGACCCAATGACACTGCCCACGGATACATAAACACCACCTCAATGTCGAAAATTATGAATAGCATGGCCACCGTAGCAAAGCGGACAGGATAGCGCCCTTTAGCTTCTTCCTTGGGAATCATCCCGCACTCATACGGAACTAGTTTTTGTGGAGAGGGGTTTCTAGGGCCGAGGATGGTGGATAGAGCTAGCAAGGCCCCTACAAGTACCAAAGCGAAAACTGCAACCAGCGAAATGAAAAAATATTCCTGCATAACAGACTCACCGAATGCCAAGAAAAACCCATTCCTTAGATAACCATATCGGCCCGAAATGATTATATATTATTACTTGCTAAAACCCTGCGAAAACGCTGGGGGAATCGTTAAAGCGGCGATTATATCAGCCTTCCTTACCCTGTCAATAACAACCTTGATTCAACAGAAGCAAAGCAAATAAGCACTTGTAAAAAGAAGAGAACGTCTGTTTTGTGGGCTAGCAACCTAAGCCAAAATCTACTGCGCTAATTTACAGAAAAAAACTACCACCCCCCGTTACGGTTTTGAAAAATTGAGAACGTTCAGCAACGAATCAAAAGTGAAAGGGGTTGCTCCATCATTTAACTGGTGAAACCAGGTGATTTACTCCCTATACTCTAAATGCAAGCGGTAGATAAGACCAGCAAGGCTGTCTTGGGTTTCTTCAGCATCGGGCCTGGCAAAACTTATGAGTTCAAAGTAGATTGTATTTTCTCCACTTTTGAGGTACCTGCCNANATCGACAATGAAGGGNTCGGGGTAGGATGCTCCCCCATAAGCTTGATTCATGCTGGTATCGTTAATATTAAGTCGGCATTCATCGCTGGATCGCAAAAAAAGATCAGCACGGACGATATGTTCGCCACTACTATCAGAAGGTAAGTTTATTTTTAAACGGAACCTTTTTTTAGTGCCTGTTTTAATTTGCTCTAATGCTGCAGACTCGCGCACCCATACCCATTGACTCCCTTTGATACTTCGCCAGTTTTTATTCATTTTACAAATGGATGCCTTTTCCCAACTATCGGTGGCTTTTTCGTAATACTCTGTATTCGCTCCACTAGTAAACATCAAGGCTTTAGTTTGAGTGCCAAACAAGTCATCTCCGGATAGATTAAAAAACTTNCTTTCCTGCCACATAAGATCACCCATACTCTTCCAATAATCATAAATCCCATCTTTTTTGTTAGCGACAACCATGCTCGGTCGCGGCGTTGTACGACCAAGATAGGGACCTATATCAGCCACAATCTTTCCCTTCAAACTTCCTTCATCTAAGCAAATAAATGAATGCGATGGGATACAATCGTAAGTATGCACNATAAGTTTGCCTCGATCAGAATAACCGGGTTCACTATCAATCTCGTGTGAAATTTTTTGCAGCAACATTAAAGATGTGCGAATCTCGTTTAGGAAGGTTGCCCGGCCTTGCCCCTGTCGGGTGATTATCTCAACTACATGAGAACTCGGATCCATAAGCAGTAAGCGCACGTCAACTCCACTTAAAACTTTTTTCTTGAGTAATTCTGCACTGGAGGTGACTATGGAAAGAAGAGACGATCCACCTACAAANAATTCTTTGTCTACCTGCCGAAATAAACTCTCAAAAGAAATAGACCGCCCCAACTCAGACCTGTTTTTATAAATTCCTTCTATGCCAAGACGAACAGCATCAGGATTAACAATTTCTTCTAACGCATCTTTGTACTCGCGAAAAGTCATCTCGCGAAGAAATAACTCGTAGCCCAGGGAAACAACACCAATGAGTGAAAGTAGGAGGGCAAATTCTTTAATCGGATGGAGCCACTCGTTCTGTGGATCTAAAAATTTTCCAGCACCAATATAAAATGTGCCACCCAAAAGAAATATAACGAGCGCTAAAAATAAAATACGATCGCGTACCCAGGTTTTAAGCGAAAGGTTCTCTGTAACTAACTGAGGCATTAACAAACCAGTTTAATAAGTTAAAAATAACTCGAAAGTCGGAAGGCAGTAAAAAACACCCTTAACGACTTGATCTTACAGGAGTTTGGTTAGGTTTTCAATATAGGAAATCGCATAAAACACATGTAAATCCCTCCACTCAAGCACATTCCCGCATGATTAATATTTAACCGTAATTTCCTTGATCATGCGAAACGAAACTGCAATATTTCTCATAACTAGCAATTTACTTTTCTGCCCTTCTACCTCTTTTTTAACTAAGACCGGATTTACGTCGAGCGAACCAGTCGAGCGAAAGAAAACTTAGAATAAGAGCATACACCCACCAGTTATCCCAAAGTGGGACATACTTACTGCTGGTCTTAATTTCAATTTTCGGGTTCTTAAAGTTGGCTTTGGAAAAATCAGTTTTTTTTGTCAAAACTTCATAATTGCCCCCAGAAACTTCGGCTATTCGTCTCAATAAAGTTTCGTTGACCCTAGGTTTTTGAAACTCAGCAGTTTCACTAAAAACCGAAAACTCCGTTTTCCCTTCCAACTTACGTTTACTTGTCTCCGTTTCAGCTTTAATGGTATAGAACCCNTCTNCTGTGGGTATAAATCGGTGCGAAACTTCTCCATTCTCATTGGTCTTAAGAGTTGCAAGCTTCATATCACCTGAACGCGTCTTTATAGTCAGTCGTACTTTTGCTCCGACGTATGGATTGTAGTTAGACTGAAAAACGGATACATGAAGAAGAACTTCTTCTCCTTCTTCATAGCGTTCCTTGTGCGTTTCTATTTTTAATAATCGTGTCTCTGGTTCATCGATCAACCAGCTAATGAGATTGTTCCAAAATCTATAGTAATGGCGACCACTTCCACCCTCTCCTATCTGTCGAAAGTTCCAGTTCCACAAAGAATCTGTTGCCACAACAAGACTCCTCCCCTTACCGGCACGTCCAGCAACCAATGCTGGGTATTTGTCGCGACCCTTTACAAATGAAGCTAAAATATTCGCATTTTTACGTGGTTTGAGCCCTAGATTAATTCCATTAAGCTCTGGCAGTTTCTCCCAANCTCTACTATTACCACCTGGTTCTTTTTCAAGCTGGAGTATAGGATGGCGGGANGGGTTCATTTCCAGTTGTATGGCAAACGATTCGTCTACAAATGGTTGTGGTTTATCTTCCAAGTATACCGGTAAAATTTCTTCGATATCGGTTTGCGCATATCCACCCCCCTGAAATGACAACTCACCTCCGATCATCACGAATGCGCCTCCACTTTCTACAAAGTTTTTTATGTTAGTGAGATACCCTTTGTCTATAAATGGCTTGTAGCTAAAATTCTGNAACACGATGAGATCGAATGAATTCAGATAATCATTAAACAATAAGTTGGTTGGAAACGGAATAAGGCTNAATTCAGAAGTGGGAGACCCCACATCGTCATCTAATGTTCGCAAAATAAAAAAAGATAAGAGGTCCACCTTCGGGTGGTTAGCTAAAACTTCACGTAGAAATCGTGAGTCCCATGATGGGCGTCCATTCAAATGTAGGACACGTATACGGTCACGGATGACTTTAACTTGAAAGTCTTTCCTGTTATTGATTGCTACGGACTCGCCTGCAAAGAGCGGGACAGTGAGAGAATATACGTGTTTACCTAATACATTTGGAGTGAATTCCAATTGCACAGAATAGCGGTTTCGCCCCTCTCTAATCTCTACAACACGGGAAAGCAAAATGGTATCTCCATCTTTGAGCACGAGGGGTATATTTCTGTTGCCTATATTTGAGGCACCGATGGTAACTGTCAAGTGTACTGGTTGATGAACAAAACCAAAATCGGCTGAATCAATTTCTTCGATGGCTAAATCTTTGAACATATGATTGGTTCCTGCTTGAAAACTGTGGACAGGTCCCTCCCAATTCGTAAGAAGAGCCAACAATCCAGAAGAGATAGTTTCAGGCGGCATTGCAAGATCTCCCCCATCCGAGAACAACATAACCCCTTGTAGAGATTTACCGTCGTACTGTGTTTTTAATTTAGAAAATACTGCTTCAAAGTCAGTGTTTGTTTTTTTAGGACTGTAATGTCCGCCCGAACTGAACGAATAAGTCGGTTCTATCTGGTCAGAAATCAAGTAATAGTCGAGTTGGAAAACATTGGCCAAGGACTCTAATACACCTTGGTTTGTTCCAAAGGCTTGTCGAACAATCTCGGCACGAGATTGCTCCGAGGGAAATGTTTTTATGGACATGCTCTTAGTATCATCAACTAAAACAGCAATTTTATTTTTAAGAATATGGCTTTTTTTGAATTCCAGCTCTGGTTGCAGGAGAGTAAATATCAATAAAAAAAAAGTGAGCGCTCGGAGGCTAATAAGAAAGGTTTTGCGGAATGGTGAATGGATTCGCTTAAGACTGATCCAGAAAAACCACAAAGCTAGAGGAACTACAAACAATATCAATATCCACGCGTACGATAGGTCTTTTGTTGATAAACTTAGGCCAACTTCATTAAACTGAACAGGGTCTAGGCCAAAGAATTCGATAAGAACCTTCATGGCAACTGATGCCTTTTCAACCGCTCAAGGATAATTGGCAAATGTACCATGTCTTTTTTGTAGTCTAGCGTAAGTGCATACATAATGATATTCACTCCAAGTCTTATCGCAAGCTGCCTTTGTCTACTACCCCCTCCAATAATATTATGAGCCCATTGCCCCAACTTATCTCTTGCCCAAGCGCCACCAAGGTCGTTCGCTGAGTATATAAGAACTGTGCGCCCTTTAATGTTAATTCCCTCTAAATATGAATTAACCTGCTTTCGTCCAGTCACTCGATTGATTAAATAAAAAGAACGAAAGATTGAATGGTCTCGGGAAATTTTCTTTAAAGGAACTTGCGGGAATAACCCCTCAATCATTTTACGAACCGAAATATCAAATTTTGAGTTGGTATTGGAGGAACTGTCGTCTACAAGGAGAAATCCTCCATAACTCAGATAATTTCTGAGACGTTGCAGTTCATTAGCAGACAATACCTCAAACTCTTTACTACCTGCCATGTAGATGAAAGGATATTGGTAAAGGTTGGGATGAGACAATGCTATCTGAGCTAGCCCCCGGTTAGTTTCAATAGAAGTTCTACGCTCAACCTGTCCTAGCAAACTATCAATGGCTGTTGGGTGGGGGATAGAATTGCCACCTTCATATTTAATTTGAGGAATGAATAAGTTTGAATAATCGGCGTAAGCGGTGGCTATACCGATCTTAAAGAACAACAAGCTAATTATTAACTTAAATAAGTTGATCATTAATTTGAGTATAAGGGGGGGTTGAAAAATATTCAATCATCATTGAGGG
>JGI26254J51713_1000449_pt1 | contig 16477 bp, 18 predicted proteins | sample SaaInlV_120m_DNA_3_FD_51713 | JGI IMG/M metagenome (IMG submission 51713)
CCCGCCAATGAGGTGTTACTGATTCGAGTACTTGAAAAAATATTCACGCCCGCGCTACCTGGCCACCATCGAGCCGACGCAACATGGTCCGCTCACCCAGAGCTACGATAGAAACCAGTGTAGCTGAGACGACGGAAGCGGTGATCAACGCTGCCCAGATCATAGTGGTCTGGCCATAATACGAGCCTGTGAGCAGGCGCGCGCCGAGACCACCCTGCCCCCCCGTGGGCAATTCAGCAACAATAGCGCCCACGACACTCAATGCAATTGCCACCTTAAGAGACGCGAACAGAAACGGAATCGCTGAGGGCAGACGCAACTTGAAAAAAACCTGTGTACGACTCGCACAATAAGTATGCATCTGATCCAAAAGCATGGGTTCGGGTGATCGCAGTCCTTTTACCATTCCCACCACAACCGGGAAAAAACAAAGGTACATCGAGATGACCGACTTAGGGAAAAGACCGGTGATACCGACAGAACCCAGCACCACAATAATCATTGGTGCCAACGCAAGGATCGGCACTGTTTGTGAGGCAATGATCCACGGCATCAGACTTCGATCCAAAGTTGCTACGTAAACGATTCCAATCGCCAGTCCAATGCCCAGCGCCGTCGCCAGAACGAACCCGAGCAGTGCCGATGACAGTGTCACACCGGCGTGGTAGATCAAGCTTCGCTTGGAAGTGATTTTCTGATCCAAGACGGTCTTTTTGAGCTCGCGCGCAACCTGGTGAGGTGCGGGTAATACGGGTCGCTTCATGCTCCACGCATCTGCGGCCAACTGGGTGATATCCCACTGGACGCTGCGTTTGTTGTAGCGATCGATCAACTGACCACTGTTGAGGTACACCGCACCGGCATACCAGATAATCGTAAGGACAACGATAATTACCGACACGGGAAAAATCCGCCCCTGACTACGGGCTGCGTCATTCATCGTCGTAACTATGGCCCGCCTTGAGGCCTTGTCGAACTCGATGGGCCAGAGAAAGAAAATCGGGTGTCTCGCGTATATCAAGCGTTCGCTCGGAGGGTAAATTGCATTCAATCACATCCATCACACGCCCAGGCCTGGGGGACATCACCACGACCCGGCTCGAAAGGAATACCGCCTCGGGAATGGAGTGGGTAACAAAGACTACTGTCTTGCGCGTCTTGCGCCACAATTCAAGAAGCTGCTCGTTGAGGTGATCCCGTGTAATTTCGTCAAGCGCCCCAAATGGCTCATCCATTAACAACAACTGCGGCTCGACACTTAATGCCCGCGCAATGGAGACGCGCTGCTGCATTCCGCCGGATAATTGCCATGGGTACTTATTCTCAAAACCGCCCAAGTTAACAAGATCAAGATATTTCTTCGCCCGTGCTTGCTGCTGAGAGCGAGTCAATCCCATGATCTCAAGGGGCAGTACGACATTCTTTGTAACAGTTCGCCAGGGGTAAAGTGCGGGAGCCTGAAACACATAGCCATAGGAGCGATCCTGGCGGGCCTGATCTGGGCTCACGCCGTTCACCAGAATTTTTCCGCTGGAGTGTTTCTCCAGGTCAGCGATCACCCTCAGCAAGGTCGTCTTGCCACAGCCTGATGGTCCAATCAGTGATACGAATTCGCCTTCTCTAATCGCCAGATCAATGCCACTAAGCGCATGCACCGGTCCGTCGACAGTATCGAAGTCCAGGGACAACTGGTCAATTTGAACCACGGTATCAGAAGATGATGCGTTATCGCTCAACGGAAAAACTCCTTACACACTGCTTGCTTTCAAAGATTTTCAGCCTTTGTCAAAACAGCCTGGAGCATGACATTGGCGCCGGCTGTAGACCATTCAGGTTCGATATCCTCCACTTCGTTATGGCTAATGCCGTCAACACAGGGGATAAAAATCATCGATGTCGGTGCCGCGTGTGCAATAAAACAGGCGTCATGCCCGGCCCCGGTGACAATCTCGCGCGAGCTGTAACCACAAGTTTCGGCACCGGATTGAACTGCTGCGACACAAGCACTATCAAAGGGGACCGGGGCGTAATAAAAAATCTCCTCAAGCGAGTGTGCTACGCCGGCTTGGTCCGAAATTCTGGTGATGCCATCACGGATGGCCCTGCCCATCTCCAGCAAGACCGCATCATCCGGATGCCGAATGTCTATGGTCAAAAAGACCCGTCCCGGGATAACGTTACGCGAATTGGGGTGCACGTTGAGCATGCCCACCGTGGCACAAGCGAGCGGCGCATGGGTCAAGCCTACTTCATTCACCAGGCAGGTAACTCGTGCAGCACACAGTAACGCATCATGGCGCCGGTCCATTGGCGTTGGCCCCGCATGCGATTCCGTGCCGGTCAGTTCAAGTTCATACCAGCGTTGGCCTTGAGCATCGGTAACCACGCCAATGTCGGTGCCTTCTTCAACCAGTATGGGGCCCTGTTCGATGTGGGCTTCAAAATAGGCGTGCAGTGGACGGCCCATGGGCTCTTCTCCTGCGTAACCGATGCGTTCGAGTTCCTGCCCCATGGTTCGGCCCTCGGTATCCGCTCGCGCCAGGCCGTAATCGAGGTCATAGATTCCCGCGAACACGCCGGAGGCCACCATTGCGGGCGCAAAACGGCTGCCCTCCTCATTGGTCCANCAGACCGCTTCCACCGGGTGGCGNGTCTGGATGTTCTGATCATTAAGAGTGCGTATAACCTCGAGCCCGGTCAAAACACCGTAAACCCCNTCAAAACGACCCCCTGTCGGCTGGGTATCAAGNTGACTGCCGACCGCAACCGACGGTAACTGNGGGTCAACGCCGTCGCGACGGGCAAAAATATTTCCCATCTGATCAACGGATATTGTGCAACCGGCCTCACGACACCAGCTCACGAAAAGATCGCGAGCCTGTCGATCAAGGTCGGTCAGAGCAAGTCGGCAACAACCTCCCTTCTCGGTTGCCCCAATTTTTGCCATCTCCATCAGCGAGTCCCACAAGCGCTCACCGTTAATCGCCAAAGCATCGTCGCGTGTCATTGGTCTCTTCCTTGTTAGTCTTCACCAACACTCATGGTTAATAGTTGTCGTTTACTCACCTAATTCAGATCGGTCAAAATCCCGTAAGTTTCGGGCCGGCGGTCACGATAGAACTGCCAGGTATCTCTGACCTTCCGAACCATGTCCATATCGACCTCGTGGATCAGAAGCTCATCTTGATCGGCGCTGGCCTGCGCTTCGATCTGACCACGCGGGTTGACGAAATANCTCGAGCCGTAAAACTCCCCGATATTCCAGGGAGCTTCGGTTCCCACTCTGTTAATTGCCGCAATAAAAACGCCGTTGGCGGCTGCCGAAGCCGGTTGCTCAAGTTCCCACAAGTACTGCGACAGCCCGGCCACTGTTGCGGATGGGTTGTAGATGATTTCAGCTCCTTTCAATGCCAAGGCGCGCCAGCCCTCAGGAAAATGACGGTCATAACAGATGTAAACGCCGATTTTGCCGTAGGCCGTGTTAAAAACCGGCCAGTCCGAGGCTCCAGGCTTGAAGAAAAATTTCTCCCAGAAACCGGCAACATGAGGTAGATGGCTCTTGCGATATTTACCCATGTAGCTGCCATCGGCATCGATTACCGCAGCCGTGTTGTAGTACACCCCAGTCATGGCTTCTTCATAAATCGGCACAATGATGACCATGTTGTACTTCTTGGCGTACTCGCACATCAAACGGGTGGTGTAGCCATCTGGAATCGCCTCTGCCGCAGCATACCAACGGGCATCCTGGCTTGGGCAAAAATAGGGCTGGGTAAACACTTCCTGAAAACAAAGCACCTGGACACCGGCTGCGCCCGCCTGGTCAATGAACGGGATGTGCGCTTCTAACATGGCATCACGAATCTCCTCGGGAGACGAATCCGTGCTCGCCTTCAGACTCATCTGGATGAGTCCGGATTTCAGTTTACTCATGTGCGCCCCCTTGTGATGTGATTGGCATGTTGTTTTTTGGAATTGATACGCCGCCTGGCAAAGAAGTGGAAATCGACCAAATTCGGCCTTGCCGATGCTTGTAACAGTTCTTTACCATTTGGTCAATTTATCGCAAAGGCTGCTTCTGACTTGACAGGCCTAATCCACGAACCAGTGCCGCGACAACGCCTGGCGCACCCTTTTCATAGACCTCAGCGTCGTAATTCGCCGGCGAGATCACGGCTTCGATCTGGGCTTGAAAATCCGCATAGGTCTGGGTCACTGCCCAGATCATAAAGAAAGCATGCGCAGGGTCTATCGGAGCCATNCGNCCCTCTTGCTGCCAAGNGTGAAAGATAGCCCCTTTTTGTGTCACCCAGTCCCGCAAACGCCCTTTAAGATGCTCCCCAATCACTGGCGCTCCACCGATAACCTCGATCGCAAAAAGGCGCGACGCTTCAGGATAATTTCTGGACAGATCNAGTTTGCGGCGAATGTACTGGCTNATTGCATCACACGGATCATCATCTGCCGAGATATCTCCCAGCGCCTCCAGCCACAATGACAGCACTTGTTCGATAACAACCCGATACAGATTCTTCTTGGTCTTGTAGTAATAAAGGACATTGCCTTTGGGNAAACCGGCNCGCTGGGCNATCTCTTCTACACGNGCGCCGTCGTAGCCCTTTTGGGAAAACACACCGGTCGCGGCACGGATGATCTTCTCTCGCTGNCGAAAACCAACGCTTCGGGGTTCGGCACCTGAGGCTTTAAGTGGTGGAGTCGNTTTGTCTATCTGACTGATGCGGGCCATAAGGCGATCGATTGTGGCTCACTTTTGACCGAATGGTCAACTTTCGGTCCGCCACACGACCTAAACTCTTTTGAACAATCATCGGGATACCTGGTGCCCCTCCGAGCGCAATCTAACGGCCGAGTGAACCATCAGCACCACAACAACGACGCTGCCCCCAGCAATGGTCCGCCACCCAGGGTTCTCCCCGATTACCCACCAAACCCACAACGGGCCCAACACAGCCTCCAGCAAGCTGATCATCGCTACCTCAGGCGCCGGCAAATAGCGTGGGCCCAAAGTCATCAAAACCAACGCCAACGGCAGCACNACCAGCCCTGCAAGAACAAGCGACGCCCATTGGACCGAATCCATCACTGGAAATTTCGCAAACATCAATGCGACCACAGCTGTCAGAAGTAAGCCGATTCCCGCCGCAGGGACCATGTTAATTTCGCGATGTCCGCGAAGGATTGTGTACAACAGCGCCAGCATGACCGCGTTCAGCAATGCCAACGAGTCACCGAACCACTGGATGCTGTCCAAACTTCCACTGGCGACAACCATCAGCCCTAGCGCCGCCCCCACAATGGCCCAACGTGTGGCACTCGAGATCCCTTCATTAAAGATCATTTTTGACAACACCGCAGCAATGAGTGGCGTGCAGGCAAATATCACCAACACATTAGCAACGCTGGTGTAAGAAAAAGCTGCGTAAAACGCTATCGAGCACGCTGCTTGCAAAAAGCAGACCAGCGCACCCCAGCGACCCAAGTGACGAACAGCACCGAAGAATTCGCTTCGCGCGTACAGCGCAAAGCCCAAAAGAATCACGGTGCCGCCCAGCAGGCCCCGGCCGAAAGCCAGCGTAAACGAATCAACGTCTGTCAGGCGAATCAACAGTGCGTCTGGGGTGAATGCCAGGGCCCCGCCAAGGGTTAACCAGAAACCCTTTCGATGTTCTCCACTCATGCTCTACCCTTATTGTCTAAGCCCTGATCCACGCCTTTTAAGAAACGCCCTGGAGTGTACTTTTCAATCCGNTCAATGTTCNTGATCGTAGATAAACGCCTCAATTGCCTCGGGCGGCACTGGGCCTGCCTGTACTGCTTTCAAGCCTCCCCCTGGCGCATAAATGAGGAATGTCGGCGTCCCTTTAAAAGACTGGCCCGTTTGATTAGAAAAAAAACGCACCACGTCTCCAGGCTCTCCAAGTAGATTAGGGAAGTTCACGTCGCGCTCCTCAATGAATGCCCATGCATCAAGTGCCCCATCGACACCATCGAGCGAGATACCCAGAACTTTCAGGCGTCCGTCCCGATGCCGCTCGTGCAAATCCGCCTGCCCTTGCATCTCCTTGGCACAAACGGGGCAGCTGTACGACCAGATCATCACCACCAACCACCGATCGGCAGGAAGCACATCGGAAAAACTGACAGGTTGCCCGTCAAAATCAGAAAACCCCTCTGTCGTGGCTGCCGATGAAGGCGCCATTGCCACCCCAAGCATTAACACAGCGCCGATCAGCCACTTAACATAGTATGTTTTCAAATCTCCCTCCGCGGACCAGTCGCGTTATTTCCGTAACTGACCAAAAGCACTCCGCCGACCACAAGAACCATCCCAAGCGCCGATTTATAGCTAAAGGTTTCGCCAAATAGCGGCCAGGCGATCAGCGCCGTGACCGGCGGCACCAGAAAAAATAAGCTCGCCACCCGGGTTGCTGCCTGATGACGCACCAACGTCCAAAGGAGGGTCATAGCCCCCAGCGACAAAACGACGACCAACCAGGCGAGGGCAAACACAAACTCCCCGCTCCATTGTACGTTTTGAGTATCAAACACGAAGGACGCGATACCCATCATCAGCGCCGCTGCCAGAAATTGTAAAAAAGAGCCACTCAAAAGATTCATCTCGCTGCAAAACCGCTTCTGGTACAAAGTACCCACACTCATTCCGGTCACTGCTACGACACATAGGATGACTCCAATCACCGAGCTATCAAACAATCCAAGATAGCGCGAGGAAACCAGTGCAACCCCTACGGTCCCGAGAAAAAACCCGACCCATTGGCGTGCTCGGACCGGCTCTAAAAGCATTGGACCCGCCAGCACTGCTGTCAGCATCGGCTGCAGGCCGACAATCAGCGCACTGTCTCCAGCAGATACCCCAAGACTGATGCCAAGGTAGATTCCACCCAGGTACACGCCATGAACCAGTACCCCTACTGTCATGATATGCATGGCATTTTTCCAGGTGCCGGGGCCCTCGGCGCCGGTGAACCAGGTGATCGCCCCCAGGATTAAACAAACCAGGGCGAATCGCAACGCTAAGAACGTCGCCGGCTCTGCGTACGGTAAACCGAGTTTTGCGCCGATGAAACCGGTACTCCACAAGACCACAAACACCGCCGGAGCGGCGGCAAATAGAAGCGATGAGCCGGTTAGTCTTTGCGTTATCATTAGCTGATCAGCGTTAAGCAAAGAGGCGTAGTCTATGAGATTAGGGCTAGGCCCACCTACTCCAATTTCGACTTGAAATCCAGAGGTTCAACCCTATTTAGATGTTGGTTTGAATTACAGAATCTAATCTATTGAAATGAGCGACAACCCTTTTGTCACGGTGGTAACCCAGGAGAGTTTCCCAACCGAGGTAACTCAACGTTCGGCGGCCGTGCCTGTGCTGGTAGATTTTTGGGCCGACTGGTGTGCGCCGTGCAAGATGCTTGCACCCGTTCTCGAAAAACTTGCTCTCGAATACGAAGGCAAATTTTTGATGGCCAAAATTGACACCGAGGTCGAACGCGATCTGGCCGCTCAATTTGCTGTACGCAGCCTACCTACGGTGAAAGTATTTCGCCACGGTGCGCCCGTTGACGAATTCATGGGCGCGCTACCGGAAAGCGCGGTACGNGAAGTGATTGAGCGCCATATTGAACGGCCTGCCGATCTCGATATAGCCAAAGCAGCGGACCTGGCCGACAGTGGTAATGCNGAGGCCGCTCTCACACTGCTTAAAGAGTCTTTAACTAATGATCCGGAGCATGGCCCGCTACGGGTCGCCCTCGCCCAGCAGCAATTAAATGCTAAAGACGCCCAGGGAGCCTTAGAGACCCTGAAAGAACTGCCTCTTGTGGCAAAGCAGGAAGAGGAAGCCAAGATATTGCAAGCTCGGATCGAACTGGCCCTTAGTGCCGATGAAACAGGCGATACCGACGAATTAGCCCAGAGGGTCGCCCAGAATCCCAATGACCTGTCTGCACGTAACCGCTTGGCCGCCGGCCTCTTTCATCAGCCCGGACAGGTAGAGGCCGCAATGACCCAATTGCTCGAAGTGATCAAGCGTGGCCGGGGCACTAGCGAAGCCGACCAGGCTCGCCAGACCCTGCTACAAATATTCGCCAGCCTGGGTAACCAGGACGAGCGGGTCGGCCGTTACCGTCGAGTGTTGGCGCAGGCATTGAATTGACCCCAATGTCCGTGCCACAAGGGTCAACCNCGTGGATGGTGCGTGCCGTGTAGCGACTGCAATCTTGCCCGGGCGACATGGGTATAGATCTGAGTTGTCGAAAGATCTGTGTGTCCTAGCAGCATCTGCACGCTGCGTAAATCGGCGCCATGGTTCAATAGATGGGTTGCGAAAGCATGCCGCAACGAATGCGGTGAGAATTCTGCACCAATGCCCGCTTGCTGGGCATAACGCTTGATCAGCTGCCAAAATGCCTGGCGAGTCATTGGCCCTCCGCGACGTGTCACAAAAACGGCATCGGTCAATTGCGCCTTAAGGAGGTCTGAGCGAGCCTGTCCGAGGTATTCGCGCAGACTCTCAGACGCCTCTTCCCCTAATGGCACGATCCGCTCTCGCCCGCCCTTTCCTACCACCCTGACCAGTCCGGTAGTCAGATCAAGCTCGTTGAGTGTCAGGCCTACCAACTCGGATACGCGTAAACCACTGGCATACATGGTTTCCAGCATGGCGCGATCTCGACTCCCCAGGGCGGTATCCCTGGGAGGCGTTGACAATAGTTTTTCAACGCCTTGTTCGCTTATATTTTTTGGAAGGGGTCGGCCGATAACAGGAGAGCGGACATCGGCTGTTGGGTCTGCCTGAGTACGGCCTTGAATCAAAAGATAGCGGTAAAAACGGCGCAGAGTCGATAAGTGCCTCGCGGAGGATCTCGGGCTCAGCCCCGAGCGCACATTAGCTGCGAGGTAGGCCAACAAATCCGCACGGGTTACCTGCTCAAGGGTCAGCCCTTTTTTTGCCAGCCAGATTTGAAAAGCAAGAAGGTCTGTCCGGTAGGCCGCCAACGTATTGGCGCTGAGCCCCGATTCGAGCCAGATTCCATCAAGAAACTGATCCAGTAGTTGCGTATCGGGGGAGCCCACACTCAGTTACCTTCTTGAGCGCGTATACGACCCAACTGCAGTTGGGCGAGTCGGTATCGCAACTTGGCCTGCAATTTCGGGTCGGTCGTGTCGCCCAGAAGTCGATGATAGATCACGCCGGCATCATCATACAAAGCGCCAGATTCCAATTCCTGGCCGGCCCGATACAGCGCACTTCGGCTCCAAGGGTCAGTGGTTGCACCAGCCCAAAAGGCCGATTCAACAAAATAGGCCGCGCTACGTACATGGTCANCCAACTCGGCCCACGACTGCGCAACCCAATACAGCAGCTCGCGTTTCTGGCCATGANTCTGAACCAGAGGTGTCACCACTTCAAAGAGCTCCAATGCGAGGCGATGTTTCCCCAGAAATTGCAGGTCAAACATCACTTGCATCACCTGATCAAGACTCGCGGGCGCCATTGCCTGAAGTTGGGCGAGCCAAACCTTCAGCTCGGCGGCTCCAGCGCCTGCGTTACCCCCCAGGATTTGAAGCCGTGCCGAGCGTAAAACCCAGGCCCCGTGATTTACCCCCTGCGGCGGCCCCGTAATCATCGATTGCAGATCCGCCGCACGCCCAAAATCGGACTCGGCCAACGCCTGATCGACCAGCAGTAGCAAGGTCTCATCTTCTAAATCCGAATAACGCCCAAGTAACCCGTTCTCGCCATAAAACGTACCAAGCAATCCCGGGTATCCCTCATCCAGCAACTGATGTACCAACCATGAATGGGCCAGTTGTTGCTCGCGCCGTGGCAGAGCCAGTGTTAATAGATAAACGCAAAGAGATCTTGCCTCGAGGGCGTCAAGATCAGCGCCAGTGGCAAGCGCTTTCCACGCGGTAATTGCCTGGTCGTCCAGCAAGGAAAGGTCCTTAAGAACGGTTTGGCCAAGCGCCCGGTAGGACTTGATGAGCGAGTCACTATCTTGCTTTGCCAAAAGCGGATCTGCTTTGGCCTTGTGCAATAACAGATACTCAATCGCACCAACACGCAATCGCGCATAGCCCACTTCAGATGCGACTTCTGCCAACATCGCCTGCCGGGTAGATTCGAGCCGGACAAGTTCTGCCGGAATGAGCACAGCGCCAAGCCGTGTCAGGGCGAGATCGATAGGTAAAGCGCCGCTGCGCCATTCGGCATAGGCTCGCCACAGCTGTGCCTCATAGGATTCGGCCCCAATCAGCTGGAAAACAGCGTCCTTCGGGCGATGCCCCGCTAAGGCAATGCGTGCCCTCAGTAATTGCCAGGCAGTTTCATCAGGGGCATATTCCACCTGGTAGCGCTGCGCTGCGATCTCGGCATCAGCTACGAGTCCTTGGGCAATATAAGCCTTGATGATATTGCGCCGTATTTCCTGAACTGCACCAGGGTCGAATTGACCTTCAGCCAGAAGGGTCCGGGAAACGGCTTCAGCACGACTCCCTTTCGCCGTCATCAATAAAGCACTACTGAGTCTGAGCCCTACTTCAAGAAACTGAGAGCCGCGCTGCTCCTTAAACCGCTGAGTCAGTTCGGCGGTCAGTAGGTCCCAGCGACCCTGCTCTTCGAGAAGCACCCAGCGCTCACGCGCCCGCGTCAGCATCGCCTCTTCATCCGTCGCCGGCAAAGAGCCCAGCACGCTCAACGCCAACTGCCCCAAGCCGTGGTCCTTAAAACCGTGAATAGATGCGCTATCCAGTGCGAGCGAAAAAGGAGTTAAGGCGAGACCGGGTTCCTGTACCCAGGGGGCAGACTCTATTAAGGGAGATGCAGAACGATGCGCTTCAATCTCGGTTTGAAATTGAACATTAAGATCAAGGCCGCCAATTGGTGCAGGCCGAGCGGTGAAAAGCGGTGCCGGGCCCTCTTGGCCAAAGGCGACAGCGCCGGTAATAAGGGAAATGCCGCCCACCAAGGCGGATACCATGGCTACAATTACAGCAACGTCAAGCCGGTAGCCGCGCGATGCAGCGCCTGCCATGTGGTGGCTTGCGGGTCTCATCCCACCTGGCAACTGGAAGATTATTGGGGTCGAAACACCGCCAATCACCGGGGCCCGCTTACCGCGGTCAGGAAATTTTCTCGCGAATCCGTGCTGATTTCCCGGTGCGGCCACGCAGGTAGTACAGTTTTGCCCGTCGGACTGCGCCGCGTCGGCGGACCTCAATGCTGGCCACTAACGGGCTGTGTGTCTGGAAAACCCGTTCGACTCCTTCACCGTAAGAAATTTTACGTACGGTGAATGATGAATTCAGGCCGCGATTCTTGCGGGCAATAACCACGCCCTCGAATGCCTGAAGGCGCTCTCGGGCGCCCTCCTTCACCTTGACTTGGACACGGACAGTGTCACCTGGGCGAAACTCCGGCAGGTCTGTTTTAACCTGCTCGCTTTCCAACTGCTCAATGATGTTCGTCATCTGGAACTCTCCTATTTTTCGTATTGCTGCCTGAACGACTCCAGTAATGAGCGCTCTTCGTCGTTCAACTCTCTTTGCGCCAACAGATCTGGCCGTCTCAGCCATGTCTGACCCAAGGCCTGTTTTAATCGCCAACGCCGAATTTCTTCATGGTTTCCCGTCAGTAACGGGGCCGGTACCTCTACATCTTCAAACATTTCAGGNCGCGTGTACTGCGGCCAATCCAATAACCCTGCGCTGAATGATTCGGTCTTAACCGAATCATCGTTACCCAGCACACCAGGCAGGTATCTTACCAGTGCTTCAATCAGCACCATCGCTGGCAGTTCTCCACCCGCCAGCACATAATCGCCGATGGATAACTCCTCATCCACCTCGCGCTCCAGCAAACGCTGGTCAACCCCCTCATAACGCCCCGCCAACAGCACCAGAGCAGGCTCTGTCGCGAGGGCCCGCACCCGTTCCTGGGTCAACCGAGACCCGCTGGGGCTGAGGTAGATCACCTTACCCCCAGCGGCAGAGCGAGCCGAGCGGATAGCCCCCGCCAGTGGCGGCGCCATCATCACCATGCCGGGCCCACCGCCATAGGGCCGGTCATCCACCCGGCGGTACTTATCTTGGCAGAAGTCCCGCGGATCCCATAGCTCGAGTCTCAACTTCTCGCTCTGAAGTGCGATCCGGATCATTCCAAAGTCGCGTACCGCATCAAACATCTGCGGAAAAATGCTAACTACATCTATACGCATACTTAAGCGCATACTTAAATTGCGCCCCCAACGTCACAACAGTCCAGAACGATCAGAAATGTTTATCCCAGTCCACCTCGATCTGCCCCGTTTCTAAGTCGACTTGCCGAATCACGTCCGGGCCGTAAGGGATTAACCGCTCACGGTCTCCAGCCAGCACCAGCACATCATTGGCGCCGGTCTCTATCAGGTGATCCACCCGACCCAGCGACTCACCAGCCAAATTAATGACTTCCAATCCTTCCAACTGATACCAAAAATATTCCCCAGCCTGGGGCGATTCAAGCCACTGCGGATCTACCGCAACATCTATTCCAATTAGTGTTAGCGCCTGATCGCGGTCGTTGCAGCCGTCAAGATGCGCCACCACGCCCTTACCTTGCCGCCGCCCGTCTAGCACGGCTACTTCTTGCCACTTTTCGCCTTGCCGCAAGAGCCAGCGCCGATGGGCGAGTATCGCGCCGCGCTCACGCGAGTAATCAAAAACACGCACCCATCCCTTGATTCCAAAAACACCGCTCACTTGACCCATAATCAGCGGTTGGGCTGCCAGTGCTGGCATCGATTTTGAAGTCCGCCGCCCCCGGCAAACGCAATAGGTCAGGCGGCTTTCGTGTCGGCCTGTTTCAAAAAGGTAGCAACCCGTTCCGAGGGTTGGGCGCCATGGCCTATCCAATATTGCGCACGTTCGCGATCGAGCCGTAATGTTTCTTCGCCGGCCGCTGCCATTGGGTTAAAGAAACCGATGCGCTCGATGAATCGTCCACGCGGTTGCCGCTTGCGGTCTGACACCACAATCGAATAAAACGGGCGCTTTTTGGAGCCGCCACGGGCGAGCCGAATGGTCACCATTAAATCATTCCTCTTAAAAAATCCGTTAAACCAGTCAATTTTAACATAGTTTGTATCCTTTGAAACCCAAAATCCGTAGCCATCTTTAACGGGCAAAGGGGTTGCCCGTGCCCGGCATAGCGCCTTTCATCTGCCCCATCATCCGTGCCAGCCCCCCTTTTCCTTTAGCCTTTTTCATCATCTTTTGCATTTGTGCAAACTGTTTGAGCAGGCGGTTGACCTCCTGCACCTGAGTGCCCGACCCAGTGGCAATGCGTCGTTTACGCGACCCTTTTATCACCGCTGGAAAAGTACGCTCCCCGGGTGTCATTGAATTAATGATTGCAATCAATCGGCCAGTCTCGCCACCGCCAGCCTGAGCCCGGACCGCTGCCGGCAGATCGGATACGCCAGGCAATTTCTCTATTAAACCTCCCAGGCCACCCATCTGTTCAACTTGAACCAATTGTTCTCGAAAATCCTCAAAATCAAAGCCTTTGCCCTTTCTGAGCTTACGAGCCATTTTCTGAGCCTGGCCCTCATCAACACTGCGCTGCACTTCCTCAACCAGGCCGACAACGTCTCCCATTCCCAGAATCCGGGAGGCAACCCGATCGGGGTGAAAGGCTTCGAGTGCATCGATTGCCTCACCTACACCGAGGAACTTGATCGGCTTTGATGTGACCTCACGAATTGACAGCGCTGCGCCGCCGCGCGCATCGCCGTCGGCTTTGGTCAGGATAACGCCCGTCAGTGCCAGTGCCTCGTTGAAGGCGTGCGCACTATTGACGGCGTCCTGGCCAATCATGCTGTCAACCACAAACAAGGTCTCAACCGGATCGACGGCCGCATGAATCTGGGCAATCTCGGCCATCATTTCGTCATCCACATGCAAACGTCCTGCCGTATCCACAATCAGAACGTCATCAGCACCCACCCGGGCCTGAGCCAGGGCATCGGTCGCAATCGCGACCGGGTCATGCCCTTTTGCATGAAAACGGGCGCCGACCTGATCTGCCAGTTGACGAAGTTGCTCCATAGCCGCGGGCCGATAGACATCGACGCTGGTCAGCAACACCTGCTTTTTTTCCCGCTCTTGTAAAAACCGCGCCAGCTTTGCCGCGCTGGTGGTCTTTCCTGCGCCCTGCAGTCCTGCCAGCAGTATTACTGCCGGGGGGCGAGATACAAGATTGAGACTTTCGTTTCGCTCGCCCATCAAAGTGACCAGTTCGTCATGAACCACTTTGATCACTGCCTGGCCCGGGCTGAGGCTCTGGAGCACTTCTGTCCCCGCGGCCCGCACACGAACCCGCTCGAGGAAAGTCCGAACCACTGAAAGCGCCACATCAGCCTCGAGCAACGCAATACGCACCTCACGCATGGCATCGCGAATATTGTCGTCATTCAGGCGGCCGCGGCCCGTTAGACCCTTAAAAGTCGCTTTAAGCCTATCGCTGAGTTGGGGAAACATATCGGTTGTCCAGGATTGCTGCGGGGTCCAACGCCTGCTAAGACGCCAAACCGCAATGAAACCTTACGCAGTTGGGATAAAATCAGGAAATCATAAATCTTTAGAGCATCTATTTTACATGGTCATTGAATCTGATCAGAAACTTAAAGTCCCGGTTGGAAGAATCATCCGGCCGGCCAATGGCACCACAAACCCATGACAGAATTGTTTAGCCTCACCGCCGCGCTGTTTTACCTCACTGCAACCGTCGTCATTCTTCGCCAGAATAGTGGGCCTGCAGATTCGCCTCGCGGCCGATCATATGAAGCCCTGCTCGCCTACCTCGCCGTCGGTGCTCACGGCTTCAGCTTGGCGCCACTGGGGCTGTCTACCGGAGGGATAAACCTCGCCCTGGGCACGACGCTATCCTTGATCGGTTTTGTCGTGGTTGTCCTTTACTTGATTGCTCGGCTACTCCAGCCTGTTCATATTCTTGGCGTATTAGTGTTTCCCGCTGCCACACTGGGAGTCACCATAGGCTGGCTTTTCCCGGGAGATGCTTACGCGATTCAACTACAAGGCACGACCGGACTGGCTCATATCCTCGGTGCGGGCCTTGCCTATGCCCTTCTCAGTCTTGCGCTGGCTCAGGCACTGCTCCTCAGTGCCCAGGACTGGAACCTCAAACACAAGCACTCCAGTGGAGTTTTATCCGCGCTTCCCCCGATCCAAACCATGGAAACCATTTTATTTCAACTGGTGTATATCGGATTTACGCTCCTGAGTATTACCCTGGTAAGCGGCGCGCTCTCATCTGGGCAGATGTTCGGCAATACCTTTTTGTTTAACCACCACACGTTGCTGGCACTGCTGGCGTGGATCAGCCTTGTAATCCTTATATCTGGCCGGCTTATTTTTGGCTGGCGCGGGCGCATCGCTGTCCTGTGGACAGGCGCCGGATTCGCTCTTTTGGCCTTGGGCTATTTCGGAACCCGGTTTGTCCTGGAGGTCATGCTAAGCNCTTAAAAATAACGCCCCTCTGGGCTTTTAAGGNTAATGGACTTNCGAGCCTGATCANAAACGCTCAGATCATCTGGAATTGGCAGTCTCTGGGAGCCGCACCCCCTTCTCCATTAATCGGCAGGAGATCCTGGGGGCAGGTCGAAAATACAACATAACAGTCCATCTTAGCCTGCAGTACGACAAACTGACCCGGCTCACACTGAGTAGGGAGAAAGTCCAAACTGTTGCGATCCTGCTGTACCGGAATATTCATAAAGATGTTCCAGGAACCGGCGATGCTGAACGGCAATGTCACTCCAATCTCCTGCAGTCCTTCAATCAGATTGTCCTGGCAATTTCGGTGATAACCTTTGGCACCCAGGAGCGTGTACCGATGCCGATCGCAAGCCGCCATGACGGTATCGTGAATACCGGGGGTCGTATCTTCCACGAGGGTAATAATCGCACGGCGCCTATTGGTGAGGAACGTATCGCCCAGGATGGGGTTGAGTCGCACATTGGTCGCCCGCGTCGACTCCATCGACATGAACTCATTCAGATCGTAGGCGTTCAACGCCCAGCAGTCGACGACCTGGGTGCCATAGGTNTTGATAAGTTTTACTTTCGCACCCGCCCCAAGACGTACAGCCTTTCCGTGACCTGCCGGAATCCTGACCGGTTCCAATTGACTCATCTCGCTCCTCCTAGTTGGCCTTGATCGCGCGTTAACACTTGTTTACACAACTTATGATATTTATGCGAACACCAGTCACGCGCCCAGACTGTTGTTTTTTCCCAATACCTGCACCAGCAAAAACAGCGCCGTGGTGATCAGCAGAACAAAAACGAACCGGATGGCGCCAATGTTAAAAACATAGAGTCGATAGGCCGCCATCGTCGTAATTGAAGTCGCCATCGCCGCCCCAGGCAGTAACGC
>JGI26254J51713_1000461_pt1 | contig 16263 bp, 14 predicted proteins | sample SaaInlV_120m_DNA_3_FD_51713 | JGI IMG/M metagenome (IMG submission 51713)
ATCTGANCCTCTATTGCAAGCAGATGAGGCGAAGAGAATAGAAGAGCTTATTCAATCCTCAAAGCTTCTTATTGATGAAGTGACTCAAAAGCCAGTTAAGTCGAAGCCTAAGCCACCTTTTATTACCTCAACGTTGCAGCAGGCAGCTAGTACTAAACTCGGGTTTAACGTAAAGAGAACCATGAGGACGGCACAAAAACTTTATGAAAATGGGTTGATTACATACATGAGAACTGATGCCCCAGCTCTATCGCCTGAATCAATAGCAGATGCAAGAATGTTTATTCAAACAAACCTAGGAGATAAATACCTAACCAATGCTCCAAGAATATATTCCAGCGGTGAAAATGCTCAAGAGGCACATGAAGCTATTCGACCAACCAATGCTGCAACCAAATCTGAAGGCTTAATTGCATCCTCCGATGAAGAAAAAAGATTATACGAGCTTATTTGGCAGCAATTTATTGGGTCGCAATTACCTGATGCTGAGTATCTTGCAACTAATGCAAAAATTAGGTTAGAAGAATATATATTTTCAGCAACTGGAAGAGAGGTTGTTTTTGATGGCTTTACTAAAATTGTTAAATCAAAGTCGGATGACCAAGACTCTATGATTTTGCCCCCTCTTTCAAAAAATCAAGAATTAACTCTTAAAGATCTAGAAAATAAACAAAAATACACTAAGCCACCTGCTAGATTTTCTGAGGCTGCATTAGTAAAAGAGCTTGAGAAGAAGGGTATTGGAAGGCCGTCAACCTACGCTAATATTATTTCTACAATTCAGGATCGTGGCTATGTTGAAGTTCAAAACAGACGTTTTTTTGTAAAGAAAATTGGAATGATTGTCTCAGATAGGCTGGTTAGCAGCTTTGATGACATTATGGATTATGNTTTTACNGCTAATTTTGAAAATGAATTAGATCGAATAGCCAATGGAGAGCTTAACTGGAAAGAAGTTTTAAATTCATACTACTCAGCTTTTCAAAATGATTTATCTAATGCTATGGATGAAGAGACCGGAATGGCTCNAAACCTTCCTACATTAACAAATATTAATTGCCCAGAATGTAANAAAAATAAATTAACAATTAGAAATGCAAGCAATGGCGTTTTTTTAGGGTGTGCAGGATATAGCTTGCCTGATGATGAGCAGTGTAAAAAAACACTTAACCTTATCTCTGGAGATGAAGCAGTCAGCATTGATGATCAAGAGGAAGCTGAGCATTTAATTACAAAGCATCGCTGCTCAAAATGCGACATGAGCATGGACAACTACCTACTGGATGAAAACCATAAACTGCATGTTTGTTCCAATAATCCTGATTGCGATGGTTTTGAGGTTGAGGAAGGGGCTTTTAAAATTAAAGGTTATGACGGCCCAATCCTCTCATGTCATAAATGTGGCTCAGAGATGCAGCTCAAAACTGGCAGATTTGGAAAATATTTTGGCTGCATGAATGATAATTGCGGTACCACAAGAGCATTACAAAGAAATGGTGAGCCTAAACCCATAGTAATGGAGCCAATTACCACTGAGATACCTTGTGTTAAATTCGAGGACATTTATTTATTACGCGATAGCATGAAGGGGTTGTTTTTAGCTGCAAGCAAGTACCCTAAAAATAGGGAAACTCGAGCACCGTCTGTAGAAGAATTCAATCTAGCAGTTTCAGAGGAAACATTGTTAAATGCTTGCCAGTACTTAGAAGATCAAGCAAAGCATATGCATCTATTGGCTGCTCCTAAAAAAGATATTGATGGGAATCCATATATTATTAGGTATAACAAAGTTGAGGATACTCACTATCTTGCATCTGAGAAAGACGGAAAAAAAACCGGGAATACTGCTTCGCATAATGGCAATAAGTGGGTAGAAGTCACTAAATAAAATTCGCTTGAATAATCTNAATTCGTTCATATATTAANAATTAGTNCTTTCAATAAAACCTTNAAGGGTGTTAAAGTCTAATTATAAATTTATATGTCAAATCATCTTGAATTAACACAGCTACCTGATGGGACTATNGTCCTTAGAAGGTCTGATGATCACGAAAATCCTATCGTAAAAATTGAATTTTCAGGTGAATCTAAAGAGTTTNTAAATGGNGCCGAGCTCTCAGTTGCCAAAGAAATGATTCGTGCTGGCATTGAGAGCGTTAGTGGAAATGCAATTGATTTTGATGATTTCTTTGACAGTGACAAGAATAGTCTAAGAAAAAAGCCAGTAGTTTTACATTAATGCGTTCGGATTAATCCAACACTCTTTCCTTCAACAAAAGCTTCCTGTTCTCGAAGATCAATATTAATAGTTGAATAATCTTTATTTGCTGGAATAAGCTCTAAATTATGCTGAGTTTTTTTGAAGTATTTTAAAGTTACTTCATCTTCAAGCCTGACAACAACAAGATCACCATTTTTAACATCTGTAGTTTTTTTAATTGCGACCAAGTCATCTTCATGAATTCCTGCTTCAATCATACTTAAGCCTTTGACCTTTAAAAAATAATCAAAATTATCAGAAAACATGCCTGGATCGCAAGAAATACGTTTTTCAATATTTTCTTCTGCCAATGTCGGGGAGCCTGCTGCAACAAGTCCAATTACTGGCATTTGATCTCCAGCTGATTTAAAAGATTGTTGGCTTTTAACAATGGATATGCCTCTAGATGAACCACTTTGTATTGCAATGTAACCCTTTTTTTCAAGTGCACGTAGATGCATTTCTGCTGCATTTGGAGATTTAAAACCTAGCTCCTTACAGATTTCTGCGCGAGTTGGTGGAAAACCAGTTTTATTGAGATAAACTTCTACACAAGCTAGAACTTTTGATTGTTGTTTTGTTAATTCTTTCATATTATTTATACTGTATATTTTTACAGTATATAAATTTTAGAATTTAACTGCAACCCTACAATAAATATGAACTCAAAATTAGTTATCGGAATTTCCTCAAGAGCGCTATTTGATCTCAGTGAAAGTCATAAAATCTTTCAAAAAGATGGAATTGAAGCCTACAGGGAGCATCAAATACAAAATGAAGATCAAATTCTTGATCCAGGCGAAGCATTCAATTTGGTAACTAAAATTTTAAAAATTAATAATCTTTACGANAATGAAGACAGAATTGAAGTGATTCTCCTGTCCAGAAACACAGCTGANACAGGTTTAAGAGTCTTTAACTCCATTGAAGCTCATAAGTTAAATATTTCACGTGCTGTATTTTGTGGCGGTGAAAGTCCTTATAAATANGTAAAGGCTTTTGGGGTAGATTTATTTTTATCTAGCAGCAAAGATGATGTAAAGATGGCAATTGAGAATNATGTTCCTTCTGCAAGAATTATTCCATCCAAAGCTAAGAAAGCTGTTAAAAATANTAACCTTTTAAAAATTGCATTTGACGGGGATTCAGTGATTTTTTCAGATGAATCAGAGAAAGTTTTCGAAGAAGAGGGGCTTAAAGCCTTTTTGGATAATGAAAGAAAGAAAAAATCTATGCTCAAAGCTGGGCCATTTAAATCTTTTTTAGTTGAGTTAAATAAACTTCAGTCTGAGCTAGATTCTGGAGATTGCCCAATTAGAACTGCACTTGTAACTGCTCGATCGGCTCCATCGCATAAAAGAGTAATTAAGACCCTAAGAAAATGGGGTGTTCGAATTGATGAATCACTTTTTTTAGGCGGCATGAAAAAATCTGATTTTTTAACATCATTTGAAGCTGATATTTTCTTTGATGATCAACAGCAAAATATTCAAGATGCATCTGCAAAAGTGACCTCCGCTCATGTACCATTCGGAATTAAAAATAGGAAATAACATGGATATTGTTTGTTTTGATATGGAAGGAACATTGACCCCAGAAATATGGGAGCAAGTTGCTCTTGATACTGGCATAGAAGACTTAAATAAAACTACACGGGATATTCCATCCTATTCTGACTTGATGGACTATCGCCTTGAGATTATGAAAAAGCATAATCTTAAACTTGCTGATGTGCTTAATGCTACAAAGAAATTAGATTTGTTAGATGGCGCATTGCAGTTCCTTAATGAGGTAAGAAAAGAATTTCAGGTAGTTATTTTATCTGATACATTTCATGAAATTGCATATCCATTGATGGAAAAAATGGGATATCCGCTCCTTTTGTGCCATAAGCTTGATGTTGATGAGCATGGTAATATTCTTGGGTACAAGCTCAGGGATAGCAAAGCCAAAAGGCAAGCAATTCTTGGCTTTCAATCCATGGGTTATAGATGTTTGGCGGCNGGCGACTCATTCAATGATCTGCAGATGTTTGAAGTAGCAAACAAAGGTTTTTTTATTAATGCGCCAAATGCTATTTCNAGTTCAATGCCTGATATTGCTAGTTTCCATAATTATTCAGATCTTTTAATGGCTTTGAGAACATATAAATAAAATTATGAGCAATCCACTCTCTTTAGAAAATTACTCAAGACCAGAGCTTGAGATGCCAGGGAGAGAAAAAAAACTTCTACTACATAGCTGCTGCGCTCCTTGTGCTGGAGAGATAATGGAAGCGGTTGCAGAATCAAAAATAGATACCACAGTNTTTTTTTATAATCCAAATATTCATCCACAGGAGGAATACGAAATTAGGAAAGAAGAAAATATTAGATTTTGTGAAAAATTAGGATTTAACTTTATTGATGCTGACTACGATAAAGATAATTGGTTNAAAAGAATTAANGGTTTGGAGGATGAGCCAGAAAGAGGAGCTCGNTGCACTCAATGTTTTGACATGAGATTTGAAAGATCGGCACTGTNCGCTCAAGAAAATAACTTTAAAGTTTATGCAACGACACTTGGCATTTCTCGATGGAAAGATATGAATCAAATTAACTCTTCAGGTCAAAGAGCCGCAGATAGATATGAAGAAGTAAAGTACTGGGATTTTAATTGGCGAAAACAGGGGGGAGCTTCTCGTATGATTGAAATTTCTAAACGGGAAGAGTTTTATCAGCAAGAATATTGTGGTTGTGTATATAGCCTAAGGGACACAAACAAATGGCGTCAAAAAAATAATAAGGACAGAATAATTAGAGGAATTAAATTCTACAATTAATTTGGGAATGAAGCCTCTTGCAAAGTACAATATCAACGCATGATTACTCCAGGGAAAAAGTTTAGGCAAGCAATATCAGATAACCATCCATTAATGGTAGTTGGAGCAGTGAATGCTTATTGCGCAAAAATGGCTGCGGATGCAGGTCATAAAGCTTTATATCTCTCAGGCGCAGGTGTCGCAAATGCATCTTTTGGACTTCCAGACTTGGCAATCACAACTTTAAATGATGTTGCAGAGGACTCAAGGAGAATTACTCAGGCAACAGATCTGCCACTTTTAATAGATATAGATACAGGCTTTGGTGGTGCATTTAGCATTAGCAGAACAATTAAAGAAATGATCTCAGCAGATGTTGCGGCAGTTCATCTTGAGGACCAGGTCACTCAAAAAAGATGTGGTCACAGACCCAATAAAAGCTTGGTCGACAAAATTGAAATGAGCGATCGTATTAAGGCTGCGGTGGATGGACGAACAGATGAAAGTTTCTTTATTATGGCTAGAACAGATTCATATGCCACTGAGGGAATGACTGGAGCAATTGATCGATGCAAAGAATATATTGAATCAGGAGCCGATGGCTTATTCTTAGAGGCTGTCTCTAGTCTTGAAGAATACAAGCAATTAAAAGATGCATTGCAAGTCCCTGTTTTGGCAAACATTACTGAATTTGGAAAAACTCCTCTTTTTACAGCTGACGAACTAGCATCTGTTGGTGTTGATATAATGCTTTTTCCATTGTCTGCTTTTAGAGCAATGAATAAAGCGGCTGAGTCTGTTTATAAGGATATTGCGGCTCATGGATCACAACAAAATTCAATTGATAGCATGCAGACAAGAGATGAACTATACGAGTATTTGAACTATCATTCATTTGAGCAAAAGCTGGATGAATTATTTAAACGGAAGGAGAATCAGTAAATGGGTAAAAAGTTAGAAGGAGCGGGGTTACGCGGTCAGGTTGCAGGGGAAACTTCTCTGTGTACCGTTGGGCAAGAAGAGGGCTTGGCTTACAGGGGCCATAAAATTGAAACATTGGCCGAAAAGGGAACTTTTGAAGAAGTTGCTTATCTTCTTTTGTATGGCAAGTTACCGAATGCTTCAGAGTTAAGTGATTATAAAAACCTATTAAAAGAGCAAAGAGACCTACCTGAATCTGTGAAGAAAGTTCTCAGGGAAATTCCTGCTTCAGCACACCCTATGGCGGTCATGGCAACAGGATGTTCAATGCTAGGAAATATTGAGCCTGAAAAGTCTATAGACTCTCAAATGGACTCAATCAATCGTATGGTTGCAACGATGCCTTCAATTGTTACTTATTGGTATAAGTTTTCACATGAGAACGAAGATATTAGCTTGATTAATGATGAAGATACAATGGCTGGCCATTTCTTGCGCATCTTGCATGGCAAAACTCCATCTGATCTTCATAGAAGAGTTATGGATGCATCGCTGGTTTTATACGCTGAGCATGAATTTAATGCATCAACTTTTACTGCTAGAGTTTGCGCTTCAACAATGTCAGATATTTACTCATGTGTTGTCGCTGCAATAGGTTCCTTAAAAGGACCATTGCATGGTGGNGCCAATGAAGCTGCAATGGAAATGATTGAGAACTGGAAAACTCGAGATGAAGCAAGAGAAAATATTCTANACATGCTTGCAAACAAGGGAAAAATNATGGGTTTTGGTCATGCTATATACTCCGAGCGTGATCCTAGAAATGCAGTAATTAAAGAATTTTCAAAAGAGTTATCACAAGAATATGGAGATGACTCTTTGTATCAAGTTTCTGAAGAAGTAGAAAAAGTTATGTGGGATGAGAAAAAATTATTTCCTAATGCTGATTTTTTTCATGCTTCAGCATATTTTTACTTGGGCATNCCAACAAAATTATTNACACCTATTTTTGTTATGTCTCGAGTTACTGGCTGGACAGCTCACTGCATGGAGCAAAGAGCAAANAATAGAATNATCAGACCAAGTGCAGAATATACTGGCCCAGAAACCTCTGTCTGGATTGATTTAGAAGATAGGGAGTAAATTATGTCGAATAATGTAGAACTGAATATAAGGTCAGGTCCCGACTCTTTGCTTGTTGAAATTGCAGAATATGTCACGAAGCAAAATATAGATTCTGAGCTTGCTCTTTCGACCGCAAGAAATTGTTTGATTGATACCGTTGGTTGCGGGTTGCTTGCGCTGACCTTTCCAGCTTGCACAAAAATGCTTGGACCAATCGTGCCAGGTACTTCGGTGCCAAATGGCGTCAGAGTTCCAGGCACTAATTTTTTGCTAGACCCGGTAAAGGGAGCATTTGATATTGGATGTATCATCCGATGGCTTGATTANAATGATACTTGGTTAGCTGCTGAATGGGGCCATCCATCAGACAATCTAGGAGCAATNCTATCAATAGCTGATTATGTATCTCAAGAAAATGTAGCANTAGGNAAGGATCCTCTAACAATGAGAGATGTTTTAGAGTGCATGATTATGGCNCATGAAATCCAAGGCGTTTTAGCACTAACAAATAGTTTTAATAGGGTTGGGCTTGATCACGTTGTTTTGGTGAAAGTTGCATCCACAGCTGTTGTAACAAAGCTACTGGGTGGAAACTCAGATCAAATTATGGATGCTGTAAGCCAAGCTTGGGTTGATGGACAGAGCTTAAGAACATACCGTCATGCACCAAATGCTGGTTCAAGAAAAAGCTGGGCTGCTGGTGATGCAACTAGCAGAGCCGTTAGACTTGCCTTGATAACACTTTCAGGGGAAATGGGCTATCCAAGCGTGCTATCAGCACCAACTTGGGGCTTTGAAGATGTTTCTTTCAAAGGAGAGAAACTGTCATTGAGCCAACCGTTTGATACTTACGTCATGGAAAATGTATTGTTTAAAATTAGTTTCCCCGCTGAGTTCCACGCTCAAACAGCTGTTGAGGCTGCAGTGACACTGCACCCTGAAATAGTNAATAGACTTGATGAAATTTCTAATATTGAAGTCACTACACACGAATCAGCAATTAGGATTATTTCTAAATCAGGCGTGTTAAATAACCCTGCTGACCGAGATCATTGCTTGCAATACATGATTGCAATTGGATTAATCCATGGAGATCTTATTGCTGAGCATTATGAAGATGACGTTGCAAGTGATCCCAGGGTTGATGCGCTTAGAGAGAAAATGACTATTAAAGAAGATAGGCGTTATACAGCAGAGTACTTAGAAGCTGACAAAAGATCGATCGCAAATAAAATACAAATCTTTTTTAAAGATGGCTCATCCACCAATGCTGTTGAAGTAGAGTATCCTATTGGCCACAAGCGAAGAAGGGAAGAGGGTATTCCAGTTTTAGAAAAGAAATTTGAAAAAAATCTTGGAAAAATATTTGATCAAGATCAAGTCGATAGTATTTTATCTCAATGTCTCGACCAAGCAGCGCTCGAATCTATGAGCGTATTAGACTTTCAAAAATTATTTTTTGTAGAAAAGAATTCTTTCTAAAGGTTTTCAGGAATATACCGCAAAGCTTCCTGGCTAAAGAGAAAGGTTTGATCTGAATAATGTGCTGATGCAGGGTCTCTGGATGACCCATAATTATGCATCCCATAAATAATTTTTCCCTCATCTTGTTCTGCAATAATAAAAAATAGCCCATCTCCACCTGACATATCCAAACTTTTGGTTTGAGAGTTAGGTGTTCCGTATACAGCTCTTAATGTATCGACTGAGCCCTGAATTGGGTAGGATCTTCCGCCACGTGAAATTGTATTTAGCTTGCCCCAGGGATCTGAATAATTTCTGCCCATTGTCGAAGATATTTTTTCACACTCTTTTCTGGAAGATTCATAAGAAGGGGTAGGCTTGCTATTCATTTCTGATATCCATTCTTGAGCCATGATGCACATTCCCAGCCCAGCATCAGTATTTTCAAAAGTAGTTTTACCATCCCAGGCCTCAACCGTCTTTTTAACATCTTGGTAAGATGCGGCCATTGATTTTAGGTATTGATATTGTCTTGAGTTTTTTGAATAAGAGTTATCAAACTTAATCTCAATAAACCGATCTAAGTCTATTAAATCATCAGTAGAAAAAAGTTCATTTGCAACATGAGAACGATTCGTCAATCTTTTTTCAAAATCTACATGCTCATTTATTTTTTGTTGCTTTAGCGAGTGCTTGCCCATTACTGAAAAGGGATTTTGATTTGTGCTTTGAATCCAGCCGTTCAAAGGATTAATAAATGTTGGGAGATTATCAACAAGTATTCCGGCATCCCAATTTTCTTTTGAAGCAGACACCTTAATGATTTGCCTTGCTTCCAATGCATTAATTCGCATTGGTATTCTTCCGTTATAGAAATAGCCTATATTTCTTTGAGAATCCATAGTTACAAAGTTAAAGCTGGGTATTTTTCTGCTTTTTAGCTTCTCACCAAAATCGTATACATCTTTTGCATTATTAATTTCATACCAACCATCCATTTCATCAAAAGAATATTCCTTAGAATGTTTAAGAGCAAAAGACTTTCCATTTATTTCTAGTACTGGACCAAATTTTGAATATTTAAATTCTTGTTTTGTCTTAAGTGTAAGGATGCCCAAAATTTTAAAAGATAAATAATCTTCCTCAATTTTGAAGGGTGCCCACTCTTCATCTAAGAGATATTGATTTGAGTTATCTGGGTTGATGGTAAGTTCAAAAATATCCATAACATCTGGGCGATTTACTGTTGCGCCCCAGCCAATATTTTCATTGAATCCAACATTAACAAGAAAAGAACCTGGAAAGTTTCCTCCATGAGCCCTCCACCCAGAATCACTCTCAATATTCAGCTCATACCAACCCACAGGTCCTGCCAATGGTTGATGAGAGTTAATTAGAAGAAACGAAGATCCTGAATCAGTTTTAATTGAATTTACAGCTATGGCATTTGATCCAGTAGGAATAGATTGAGTTTCTTGTTTTGTCATTTGCGCTAAATCTCTATCCAAGCCAGCAAAAAATAAATGCTGTATATACGACCCCGCTAAAACATCTTCCTGAGAAATAGGATGAAGGGAAAGATTAACTTTATCTGGGTTACTTTTTGCATATTCATTTACCCCATCAGCATATGCTTGGGCCATAGCCAGAACATTTGATGAAAGCTGTTTTTTTGCAAGTTGATCAACTTTTGAGTGAACTTTTAATAATCTAATCAGGTAATCAGTATCAATATTTTTGAGCCCATTCCTCAAAGCATTCTCGCCCCTGTACAACGGCATTAATTCCACCAAATCATCATAAGCATCTTCTGCATGGACTAAGCCAATCCCATAGGCAACATCTTGATCAGTTTCACCTTTAATATAGGGCACACCCCAAAAATCACGATTTATAGAATAATTATATTGCGTACTCAATTCGTAAGAGGGTTGTTTTTCAAACGAAGAGCAAGCGCTCATTATTAAAATAAAACCAGTACAAAGGAAAGCAATGCTAGCTCTTGAAATTTTTCTGATAATCACAATAAATATTGTAATAGTTTCTAACCAAAAATAATTCTAAGTTATGCAAAAAAATATATTAGTGATTGGCGGCAATTCTCTCATTGGCAAGGAATTGATCAAAATAGCAAGTTCAAATGGAAATAATGTAATTGTTACCTCTCGCTCTGATCTTCAAGCACCAGTTGATACATTTATTCAGCTAGACCCTAATGGGGATTTATCTGACCTCGATGCCTTGCCTGAGTCTATTGATGGCTTGGTATATTGCCCTGGGTCTATCTCACTTAAATCAATTCAACGTCTAGATATTTCTGATGTTCAGGAAGATTTGAAAATTAATTTTGAGGGCGCCTTTAATATTATAAAAAAGGTACTACCGAATCTTAAGAAGGAGGATGGTGCCTCGGTGATTTTTATCTCTTCAGTGGCAGCAAGCACTGGCATGACATTTCATTCCTCTATTGCGGCCTCCAAGGCTGCCCTTGAAGGTTTTGCAAGAAGCCTTGCAGCAGAGCTTGCTCCAAGGATTGCAGTTAATTGCGTGGCCCCCTCACTCACCAATACTCCCCTTGCAGGCCATTTATTAGCTGATGAAAAGCGAATCAAAGCTTCCGAAGAAAGGCATCCACTTAATGCAATTGGAGACCCAAAAAAAATTGCAAAGGTTATCTACGATCTCCTGTCTGCAAAAGATAACTGGATCACAGGACAAACAATCCGTGTAGACGGAGGTTTATCAACCTTAAGATAAAGCTCAATTCTGCTTTTTGGTCTATAATTCCGCGTATGTCAGGCAATACGTTCGGTCAATTATTTCGAGTTACAACATATGGGGAAAGCCATGGGACTGCTCTCGGGTGCATTATTGATGGTTGCCCGCCTCAACTAGAGCTTTCAGCAGAGGATATTCAAACAGAATTGAACAGAAGAAAGCCTGGCCAATCTGATGTAACCACGCAAAGAAAAGAGGATGATACGGTAGAAATTTTGTCTGGTGTTTTTGAAGGCAAAACACTTGGCACTCCAATTAGCCTAATTATTTACAATCAAGACCAACAATCTAAAGATTACTCAAATATTAAAGATGTTTTTCGACCAAACCATGCTGACATAACCTATCAAGCTAAATACGGTCATAGAGATTATAGAGGTGGAGGGCGCTCAAGCGCGAGAGAGACATCTATGAGAGTAGCAGCAGGAGCAATTGCAAAAAAATACCTTAATGGGCTAGGAATCACGACCGACGGGTTTGTTAGTCAAATAGGTCCCATTTCAGCAAAGTCCATAAATTTGGAACAGGCTAAAAATAATAAATACTTTTTTGCAGATGATCAGAAATTAAAAGAGTTAGATGGNATGTTTACCGAACTAATAGAAGAGGGAAACTCAGTAGGAGCAAAGCTTGGCATAAGGGTCGAAAACTGTCCTGTAGGCATAGGTGAGCCAGTTTTTGATAAGTTAGATGCTGAGCTAGCTAAAGCAATTATGAGTATCAACGCTGTAAAATCAGTATCCATAGGCAATGTTAAGGATATTTTAGAGCTTAAAGGTTCTGAGATTAGAGACGAGATTACTCAGGATGGTTTTACATCAAATAATGCTGGTGGCATTCTCGGTGGTATTACCAATGGCGATTCTATTGAATTAGACTTCCTCATCAAACCTACTTCAAGCATTAAATCAAAAGGTCAAAGTATTAATACTGCTGGTGAAGAAGTATCAATTGAGGTGACTGGCAGACATGATCCCTGTGTTGGGATTNGAGCAGTACCTATTGCAGAAGCAATGGTCAACCTAGTTATCATGGATCATCTTTTAAGAAATCAAGCCCAATGTGGAAATATAGATCAATCTATTCCATTCAAAGAATAATATGTCAGTTACTTTATATGACAAGCTCTGGAATGAGCACCTTGTTAAAACTGAAGATTCCAATGAGTCTTTGGTATACATAGATAGGCATTACCTCCATGAGGTAACTTCTCCGCAAGCCTTTGAAGGANTAAGNCATAAAAAATTATCTCCGTGGCGACTCGATGCAAATATTGCTACACCCGACCATAACGTTCCAACCAACAGAGGCAGCTCTTTTAATGCAGAGTCTATCGCTGATGAAGTAGCAAAAATACAGGTATTGGAGTTAGATAAAAATTGTAATAATTTTGGGATTGACCAGTTCGATATTACTTCAAAAGAGCAAGGTATTGTCCACGTGATGGGCCCAGAACTCGGGTATACAATGCCAGGCATGACTATTGTGTGTGGTGACTCTCATACTTCTACTCATGGAGCCTTTGGCTGTCTAGCAATGGGCATTGGAACTTCAGAGGTGGAGCATGTTCTTGCAACACAATGTTTAAAAATTACTAAATTAAAAAACATGCAAGTCAATTTCGATGGGCAGCCACAAAATGGCGTGACTTCTAAAGATATAGTGTTGCATTTGATAAAGCTTATAGGCACAGCAGGCGGAACTGGTCATGCCATTGAATTTTCAGGCTCTTATATTGCAGCTGCTTCTATGGAAGCGCGAATGACAATCTGCAACATGGCCATAGAAGCTGGGGCAAAGGTAGGTTTAACTGCGGTAGACTCTACTACCATTGATTATGTTAAGCAGCATTGCAATCTTTCTGGCGAGATATTGAACCAAGCTGAAGCATATTGGAGNTCTCTTCGTTCTGATGATNAAGCAAAGTTTGATAAGNCTATTTCTATTGATGTTACAAAAATTAAACCGCAGGTTACTTGGGGCACTTCACCTGAAATGACCATTGATTTTGATGAGATCATTCCATCTGAGTCCGACGTTGAAGAAGAGAAAAAAGAAAATTTAATGCTTGCAAAATCATACATGGGCTTAGAGCAAGCAAAGACATTGCAGGATTTAACTTTTGATAGAATATTTATTGGTTCATGTACCAACTCAAGAATAGAAGATCTGCGTGATGCTGCATTTGCAGTAGACGGAAAAAAAATTGCTAATAATATTATTGAGGCAATTGTAGTTCCAGGTTCGGGGATGGTAAAAGAACAAGCAGAGGCAGAAGGTTTAGATAAAATTTTTGAAAATGCAGGTTTTCTATGGAGAGACCCAGGTTGTTCAATGTGCCTTGGTATGAACCCAGATAAATTAAAACCATATGAGCGTTGTGCCTCTACCTCTAATAGGAATTTTGAAGGTAGGCAAGGAAACCTTGGCAGGACTCATCTCATGAGCCCCTTAATGGCAGCTTTGACAGCAGTAAATGGAAAAATATCAGATCCCTCATGAGCAATAAAATAATGAAAGGTGTTGTAGCAACATTTGATCGAGACAATATTGATACCGATCAAATTATTCCTACCGAGTACCTTAAATCTATTAAAAAATTTGGCTTTGGTGATTTTTTATTTGATGGTTGGAGATACTTAGATGAAGGTCGTTTGGACATGTCTGCGGACGATCGGTCTAAAAATACTGACTTTATTTTAAATCAACAACCTTATGACAGCTCTCAAATCCTTTTAACAAGAGATAATTTTGGTTGTGGTTCGAGCAGAGAGCATGCTGTTTGGGCTCTCAGAGATTTTGGTTTTAAGGCAGTGGTGGCTAGTTCGTTCGGAGATATTTTTTATAACAATTGTTTTAAAAACTCAGTTCTTCCTATCAAGCTAGAAAAAGATGAGATTAATCAGTTATTTTTACTTGCAACCCCCTCGCCAATTAGCATTGAAATTGATTTGATCGCTAAGGAATTAAAGGTTGATGAAGAAATTTCCATGCAATTTGAAGTCAAGGATAGTTTATTGCAGCGAATTATTCATAATTTAGATGATGTAGATATTACCTTAAAGGATGCTGCTCTTATAAAAGCCTATGAGCAATCAAGGCAAAAAGATAGGCCTTGGCTTTTTAATTACTCCAATCCAGGAATTAAAAAATGAGCAAACAAATATTAATTTTGCCTGGAGACGGCATTGGTCAAGAAGTAACTGCTTCCATGATGGAAGTTTTGAACTATTTAATTTTAGAGCAGAGTTTAGATTTTAAAATTGAAGAGCGAACAGTTGGCGGTTGCTCTTATGAGGAGTTTGGGAAGCCTTTAACAGATGAGACGCTATCAGTTGCCAAGCAATCAGATGCAATATTATTTGGGGCCGTGGGTGGTCCTCAATGGGATAATCTTGGTTGGGATGTGAGACCCGAACAAGCATTGCTTGGATTAAGAAAATCTCTTGGTTTGTTTGCTAACCTTCGCCCAGCTTTTTTATTTAATGAGCTTGCATCAGCATCCCCCCTAAAAAACCACATTATTGAAAATCTTGATATTTTAATTGTTAGAGAACTTACCGGGGGTGTCTATTTTGGAGAGCCGAGAGGAATTGTAGAAAATGAAACTCCCAAATATGGCTTTAATACAATGATATACAACGAAGATGAAATCAGAAGAATTGCAAAAGTTGCGTTTGAAGCTGCTATGAGCAGGAACAAAAAATTATGCTCTGTTGAAAAAGCCAATGTATTAGAAGTCTCTAAATTTTGGAGAGGGATTGTAACTGAAATGGGAGCTGAGTATCCCGAGGTTGAATTATCTCATCAACTAGCCGATAACACAGCCATGCAGCTAGTTCTCAATCCAAATCAATACGATGTCATAGTTTCTGGCAATCTTTTTGGCGACATGCTTTCTGATATTGCCGCCACCTTAAGCGGTTCAATTGGCATGCTTCCTTCTGCATCTTTGAATAGCTCCTCTCAGGGTATGTATGAGCCATGTCATGGAAGTGCTCCAGATATTGCAGGTCAAGGAATAGCAAATCCACTCGCGATGATTTCATCCTTAGCAATGGCGCTCGAGTACTCTCTTGAAAGAAAAGATCTTGCCAGAAGAATCGAAGCTGCAATTAAAAAATTTATAAGCTTAGGCTATAGAACAAAAGATATTTCTACTTCTAATGATTTTATGAATACAGAAGATGTTGCGCCTGCATTAATTGAGATTATTAAAAATGAAAAATAATGGAGTCAGCCTAGCTTTAATAGGAGCCTCAGGAGTTGTTGGAACAAAAATAATTAAGCTACTAGAAAAAAGAGCATTTCCTGTTAGTAAATTTATCCCTTTAGGCCAGTCCACTGTTGGGTCAATCATTCAATTTAAAGGCGCAGATTACTCCGTAGCATCTTTAGATACCTTCAAGCCAGAAGAAGCACAATTAATAATATTCTCAGCTGGCTCAGATGTCGCTGAAGAATATGCAAGAGGTTTTGTGGCTGCTGGCAGTTATGTCATTGATCTTTCCTCTAATTTTAGATATCAAGATGATATTCCACTTGTAATTCCAGAGATTAATGGAGAAATACTTAAAAACCTTTCTGAGCCTACTTTAATAGCTAACCCTAACTGCTCAACAGCTCAATTATTGATGGCATTAAAACCAATTCATGATGCTTCTAAGATTGAGTTTTTAAATATTGCCACCTATCAAGCAGTATCAGGAACAGGCAAGGCTGCGTTGGAAGAACTCCACAATCAGACTTATTTTGCTGAACAAGGTAAGGAATCGTCAGTTTATCCCAAGCAAATTGCTTTTAATGCAATACCTCAGTGCGATATCTTTTTAGAAAATAACTTTACCAAGGAAGAAATGAAGTTAACCTGGGAAACGCATAAGATTCTTGACCCTGATATTGCAGTTCAAGCAAC
>JGI26254J51713_1000464_pt1 | contig 16210 bp, 18 predicted proteins | sample SaaInlV_120m_DNA_3_FD_51713 | JGI IMG/M metagenome (IMG submission 51713)
GCGTTAGGAGCGGACGGAGTTTCGCTTCACATCAATATTGGAGGTAAAGAAGAACCAGAAATGTTAGAGCAACTTGGAATGACAGCAGATCAATGTCACAGATGGGGAATGCCACTTTTGGCAATGATGTATCCAAGAGGAGAAAATATTCCAAATCCACATGATCCAGAAATCGTAGGACATGTTGCAAGAATTGGAGCAGAATGTGGTGCAGATATTGTTAAGACATTATACACAGGAGATATCGATTCATTTGCAAAAATTGTAAAAAGTACACCAGTACCAATTGTAATTGCAGGAGGTCCAAAAGCAAAAACAGATTTAGATATTCTTCAAATGACTGAAGATGCCATAACTGCAGGAGCAAAAGGAGTAACATATGGCAGAAATATCTTTGCCCATAAAGCACCTGAAAAGATGGTTGAAGCATTAGCTGAAATAATTTTTAAAAAAGGAACCGCAAAGGAAGCGATGAAAAGAATTGAATAAAACAAGAGAATTAATAATTTTACCAAAAGTAAATCAAGCAAAATTAGAAAAATTTTTACCTCAATTAGAAGAAGAGGGAATTAAAACAGTATATCTAGATCCAAAAAAATTAGGTAAGAAAAAAACAAAATTGAAAACAATTTCAACATCAAATTCTTCAAACTATGTGGTACTAGAAAAAGAAGGGGCAGTCAAACCCAAAGGGAAAAAAGTTGGAGTTAAATTTGAAGTATTNTCAAATACAGATATTGAAAATGTTTTATCAATATCAAAAAAAGGATTAGATTTTGTAATAATAGAGGTAAAAGATTGGAAAATAATTCCATTAGAAAATATAATTGCTAAACTACATAAAATANACACAAAGATTTTTGCAATTGCAAGAAACACTAAAGAGGTTAGAAAAATGTTTTCGATTTTAGAAGTAGGAGTGGATGGAGTGATTTTCAGCACGTCATCAATTAATGAAGTGAAAGAAGCAATGGTGTATTTAGGAACAAGAAGTTTTGAGATGAAACAAGCAAAAATTATTGAAATTAAAGAAGTCGGGGACGGAGAACGAGTGTGTGTAGATACAGCATCAATGTTACACAAAGGAGAAGGAATGTTGATTGGGAATAGATCAAATTTCTTATTTTTAGTTCATAATGAATCAGTAGGATCATCATTCACATCACCAAGACCTTTTAGAGTAAATGCAGGTGCAGTTCATTGTTATACACTATCACCAGATGGTACAACAAACTATCTATCAGAAGTAGAGACAGGATCAGAAGTATTAATTCTAAATTCCAAAGGAGAGGCAAGAAGAGCAACTGTAGGAAGAGCAAAAATTGAAAGAAGACCAATGTTAATGATAAAAGCTTCAATAGGGAACGAAATAGGAGGGATCATTGCACAAGATGCAGAGACCATCAGATTTGTCAAAGCAAATGGACAACTCGTATCAGTGACACATCTAAAAAAAGGAGATGTTGTCATGGCGCATTCAAAACCTGCAACAGGCAGACATTTTGGAATGGAAGTATCTGATGAATACATATTAGAAAAATGAAATACAAAACGTGCATATCAATTGGAGAGGACACACCAAAAAAAATAAGAGCTAAATTAAAAGTTGCATTAAAAAAATCAGATTATGTTGAAATTAGATTAGATTTTTTGAAAAGTGAAGAAGTTCCAAAAACATTAGAAATAATAAAAAAAGATCTAAACAAAGTTGTTTGTACACTAAGACCAAAAACAGAAGGCGGTAAATTTACAGGAAATGAGAAAGAACGAATTTCAATAATAAAATTAATTGCAGAATATAATCCATTTTTACTAGACATAGAATTCAATACATTGAATAAAAATAAAGAACTATTCAAATACCTAAAATCAACAAAAACTAAATTATTAGTTTCTTGGCACGATTTTAAAAAAACACCAAAAAATGCAGATTTAAAAAATAAAATTAAGCAAATGAGTAAATTTTCAAATAATGTAAAAATTGTGAGTACAGCAAAATCAACAGATGATTCAACTAGAATGCTAGAACTATACAAGAATAAAGGAAAAAACAATTTAATTTCATTTGCCATGGGAGATTTTGGCAGAATTTCCAGAATTTTATGCCTATATCTTGGAAGTCCATACACCTACGTATCACTAGGAAAGGCAATAGCTCCAGGACAATTTAGTGTGGATGAAGTTAAAAAAATAATCAATCTAAAATGAACTAAATAGAAAATTGAGAGTTTAAATCAATCATATTGTCCAATAAAATAAAATGGCAAAAAGATTTGCAGTGATTGGAGATCCAATTGATCACTCCCTATCTCCAAACATTCACAGTGCAGCGTTTAGAGAATTAAATTTAGACTCATCATACATAGGATATAGAATTCCAAAAGGAGAATTAGAAGGAGGTGTTGAAGGACTTAAAAAAATAAAAATAAATGGATTCAACATTACCATTCCGCATAAAATTGAAATGATGAAGTATTTAGATAAAATGGATGAATCATGCAGCATAATTGGTGCAGTCAACACAGTAGTAAATAATGAAGGCGTGTTGAAAGGTTACAATACAGACATGGATGGATTTTTGGAACCGCTTAAAAAAAGAAACATTGCAATACAAAATAGTAAAATTTTACTAATAGGAGCAGGGGGAGCTGCAAGAGCAATTGTTGCAGGAATTGCAAAGGAGAAAGCTGCAAGCATAGACATTGCAAATAGAACAATAGAAAAAGCAAATAATCTATTAGAATTTGCCACAAAACTAGGATTAAGTGCAAATGTTAAAAAAATAGAATCAATAGATACATCCACAGAAAATTACAACATAATCATCAATGCAACATCCATTGGCTTAAAAGATGAACCAAGTCCAATATCGTTTGAAGGAATAAATGAAAAAACAGTTGTTTATGACATTGTATACACACCAATGAATACGGATTTTATTAAAAAAGCAAAAATGAAAAACGCAATCATAATTTATGGATACGAAATGCTTCTCGGGCAGGCAATTAGGGCATTTGAAATTTGGCACGAGATGAAAGCACCATATAATGCAATGAAAAAATCATTGCTAGGAGGATTCTGATGGTAAAAGTAAAAGCTACGGTTCATGGAGCAGTTTCCATAGTTAGTGCAATTGCCAATAAAAAAGGAGCAACTCTAGGAATTGAGTTAAAAGTTGAGGTCACAATAGAAACATCNGAAGGTAAAGGAATAGAAATTCAATCAGAAAATAGAAGCCTAAGTTCACGCCTAATTAACAAAACAATTGAAAAAATTGTATCAAAAAAACATCTAGAAAAAAACAAGATGGTAATTACAATAAATTCAGAAATTCCAACAGGGTACGGGTTAAAAAGTTCAAGTGCAATATCATCAGCAATTGCATTGGCATGTGCAAAAATATTCAAACCGAAATTAACAGATAAGCAGATTTTAGTGGCAGGCGTAGACGCATCAATCGAATCCAAAGTAAGCATTACAGGTGCATATGATGATGCATGTTCGTGTTACTATGGAGGATTCAATGTAACAGATAATGGAAAAAGAAAAAGAGTAGATTTTGAAAGAGTACCGTCAAATTTAATCGCAGTTATTTTTATTCCAAAAAATAGAAAACGCGGAAATTTGAAAAAGTTAAAAATATTATCACCTATTTTTAACAACGCATGGGAATTAGCAAAAGGGAAAAAATATTGGGAATCGATGACAATCAACGGGTTAGCAACGTCAGCTATTTTAAATTCAGATCCTAAAATAATCATAGATTTAATTGAAAAGGGCGCATTAGCGGCATCAGTTTCAGGTAACGGTCCATCAATAGCTGCAATAGTTAAAAAAGATAATTTATCTAATGTCAAAAAAGTATTTGAGGCATTGGAAGGAAATGTAATTGTTTCAAAAGTAAATAACAAAAAGGCAGAAGTAAATGAACTGTAAAGTAGAGAAATCAACAATCAGGGGAGATTGCCTGTCCTTCAAACAAAAGCTACACACACAGAGGAATTTTTTTAGCATCGCTTGCAGGCAATAACAGCAAAATAGAGAATGTTCTACTATCAGCAGATACAAAAGCAACCATAGAAGCATGCAAAAAATTTGGAGCGATCATAGAAGTAGAGAAATCAACAATCATTGTAAAAGAATCAATAAAAATAGGCGCAAATGTACCTGAAATCAATACTGAAAATTCAGGAACGACAATTAGAATTGCAATAGGAATCGCCAGTTTATTTTCAGAAGAAATCACCCTAACAGGAGATGAGAGCATTCAGAAAAGACCAATGCAGCCACTGTTGGATGCATTATCAAGCATAGGGGCAAAATGTATTTCAATAGATGGAAAACCACCAATTAAAATCAAAGGCGAAATTGCAGGAGGAGAAATCACAATTCCAGGAAATCTATCCAGTCAGTTTATTTCATCACTATTAATTACTGCGCCTCTAACAAAAAAAGGAATTAGTTTAAACATAGAAGGTAATTTAGTTTCAAAACCATATCTAGATGCAACAGTTGCAACAATGAGAAAATTTGGAGTTTCAGTTCAAACATTAATCCCATATAAAAAATATAATGTGCTACCACAAATTTATAAAAATACTACATTCACAGTTCCAATTGATTTTTCAAGTTTAGCGTTAATTCTTTCATTCGCAGTACTTAATGGAGAAAACATAACAGTCAAAGGAAGTATGGGAAATTTACCACAGGGAGATGAAGCATTCATAGATTTTCTAGAACAGCTAGGTGTATCAGTCATAATTGATGAAGATGAAATTAAAATTGAATCACCTGAAAAATTAAAAGGAGGAGTATTTGATTTAAGAAATTCGCCAGATCTTCTACCACCACTTGCAATATTATCTCTAATTTCATCAAATCCAATAGAAATTGTAAATGTAAAACATGCAAGATTAAAAGAAACAGATAGAATTGCCATCCTTGCAAGAGAATTACCAAAAATAGGAATCAATGTAGAAGAAAAAGAAGATGGTTTGATTTTGAAGTCCTCAGATAAACTGATAGGCGCAAAGCTAAATTCAGAAAATGATCATAGATTATTTATGGCATTTTGTATTGCTGGAACATATATTGGAAATTGTACGGTAACAGACTCAGAATCAGTAGAAGTGTCATATCCAAATTTTATAGAAGAAATGAACAGATTAGGCGCAAAAATTCAAAAATTATAAACAATTTTAGAAAAACTGGGTAAAAATATCAAAAATGAAATTCAGAGCCAATGAAAAATCACCGTATTCATTCACAGCAAAATATGTCAACAAAGGGTAATTTTTTCCAAAACCACGAGGAATTATAAACATCACCTAACATAGGTAGAGTGTTGCCGGGAAGTTCTATTGGCCAACGTCTTGTCTTAACAAGTTTTGGTGAAAGTCATGGAAGATCAATTGGATCAGTATTGGACGGATGTCCTGCAGGATTAGAAATAGACGAAAAAGAAATACAGACGATGTTAGACCTAAGAAAGCCAGGTCAAAATTTAATTTCGACACAAAGAAAAGAAGGCGATATTGTAGAAATAGTATCAGGGGTTTTCAGGGGTTTTACAACAGGAGCGCCAATTACAATGTTAATTTGGAATTCAGATCAAAAATCAAAAGATTATGAAAATTTAAAAACAAAATTAAGACCAGGTCATTCAGACTACCCCGCAATGATGAAGTACAATCAGTTTAATGATCATCGAGGAGGAGGAAGATTTTCAGGAAGACTAACTGCAACACATGTAATGGGAGGTGCGATTGCAAGAAAGTTGCTTAAAGTTACATTAGGAATAAAAATAAATTCATTCACATCACAAATTGGAAAAATAAAGATGGAAAAGGAATTTAATGAAAAAATGTCAAAATTAATTTATAAAAATGAAGTAAGATGTCCAGAAGAAAAAACAGCTGAAAAAATGAGAGAATCAATTTTAGATGCAAGAAAGAAAGGAGACTCCCTAGGAGGAATAGTGGAATCAATTACAACAAATGTACCAGTAGGACTAGGCGAACCAATTTTTAGTTCATTAGAATCAGATTTGAGTAAAGCAATTTTTTCAATTCCATCTGTAAAAGGAGTGGAATTTGGTTCAGGATTTAGAGGTTCAGAATTATTTGGTTCAGAAAATAATGATTTGTACACAATGAAGAAAGGGAAAATCGTAACAAAAACAAATAACTCTGGAGGAATATTAGGAGGAATTTCAAACGGTATGCCAATTACAATGAGAGTTGCATTCAAACCCGTGTCATCAATCGCTCAAAAACAGAGTACCGTAGATATTAAAAATAAAAAAGATGCAATACTTCAAGTGAAAGGAAGACATGATCCATGCGTAGTACCAAGAGCAGCACCAGTAGTAGATTCACTAGTTGCTCTAACAATAGCAGATCATGCACTTATCACAGGTGCAATAAAACCCAGTTTATAAAAAAATGTCAGATATTAACGATCTTAGAAACAAAATGGATGCAGTTACAGTAGAAATGATCAGTTTGCTAAAAACCAGAACAAATATTGCAAAAGAAATTGGCGAAGTTAAAAAAAATATTGGAAAGAGTGTTTCAGATGAAGAACGCGAGGATAACTTACGTGGGAAGATATTACAATTATCCAAGGAAATAGGATTAGATGAAACATTAGCATCAAAGTTTTTAAATTTTTTACTAAACGAGTCAATAAGAGTGCAATCAGAAAATAAACAAACACATCTTTCTATTTTCTTAAAAGCAAAATCGCTTGAACAAGAAGGACAAAAAATAATACACATGGAAGTGGGGGAACCAGATTTCTCACCACCAGAAATTGTTAAAAAATCACTATCAGAAGTTTTTGATAAAGGGTTTATCAAATACGGACAAGCGAAAGGAATGCCAATTTTCAGAGAAGCACTTGCAAAATATGTTTCAAAAAAATTCAACGTAGGGGTCACACATGAAAATATCATAGTGAGTCCAGGTGCAAGATTTTCAATTTATTCAGCAATCAGTACACTACTAAATCCAGGGGACGAAATGATAGTGATTGAACCAGCATGGCCAGCATACAAAGATTGTGCATTAAATGCAGGAATCAAAGTAAGAACAATAAACACGAAATTAGAAGAAAAATGGGAACCATCGATTGAGCAGATTAAAAATATAATTAATCCAAATACAAAAATGATTGTTTTGAATTATCCAAATAATCCAACAGGTAAAATCTTACCAGAAAAATTACAAGACAGCATTATGGAATTAGCAAAAGAAAATAATTTGTATGTGTTAAGTGATGAAATTTATTCACAATATGCAAAAATTAATTGGAAAAGCATTCTAAGTTACAATTATGAAAAAAGTATCGTCACACAATCATTTTCAAAATCACACGCCATGACAGGGTTTAGAGTAGGGTACGGAATAGCATCCAAACAAATCATAGAAAAAATGGCAAAATTAGAAGCACTTTGCTTAACAAATGTTTCAGAGCCAATCCAATATGTTGCAATGAAAGCATTAGATGCAGATACATCAAATAATTCCAAAAAAGTGCAAAAAAGACTAGATATGTTATCAGACAAAGCAAAAGAAATGGGACTAGAGTTCATAATTCCTGATGGAGCAATGTATATTTTTGCAAAAATTAATCAAGAAGGCTTTGACGGAGTGGAATTTGCCAATAATTCACTAGAAAAAGGAATAGCAGTAGCACCAGGGGAAGGATTTGGGAACTACAAGGGGTTTATCAGAATATCGGCATGTCAAGATGAAAAAACACTAATGAAAGGAATGCATATACTAGGTAACATCATGAGTGAAAAACAGTGAAACAATTAACAGTTATCGGTGCAGGGGGGCAAATGGGACAATGGTTTACAAATTATTTTTCGGGTTCAGAATACCAAGTAACAGGATATGATTCAGAAATCAACGATTTTGGAAAAAATGTAATAGTATCAGAATCACTAGTAGGTGCAATTTTGAAAGCAGATTATGTCATTCTATGCACACCAACAAAAAGAACTCCAGAAATAATTAGATTAATTGCAAAAGAAATGAAAAGAGGGACGTATCTTATCGAAATCTCATCAGAAAAATCTAAAGTTGTATCATCATTATCAAAAATGCCAGACAAAATTAATCCAATTTGCATCCATCCTATGTTTGGTCCAGGAATAAAAACAGTCAAAAACCAAAATATCATCTCAGTTCCAATTAAAGATGCTAAAAAAGAATTAACAGTTGCAAAAGAATTGTTCGAGGGAGCAAATTTCGTTACAATAGATGCAATCGAACATGATAAAAAAATTGCAATAATTTTAGGATTAACGCATTTAATGAATTTGGTTTTTGCAAACATAATATCAAAAGATGAAAAATCATTACTGACAGAAAAAATGTCAGGTACAACATTCAGAGTGCAAAAGGTATTGGCAGAAAGCATAATGACAGAAACTCCAGAATTAATTGAAACTATAATTGCAAATCCAGAAATTAGAAGGGTTGCAGAAGAGCTCTGGAAGGATGTAGGCAGATTACTAACATCAGTTCAAGAATCAAAAACAGAGGAAGTAATTGAATATATTAAAAATTGCCAAGAGAGACTGTCTAAACACTCAGATCTTAATGAGTCATATAAAAAACTCACAAAGATGGCAAAAACTATTGAAAAATAGATAAACGGGATTCAACAAAAATAGTTATACATATTTTATTAAAAATAATAATAAATTATTAATTCTAAAAAGAAGTGAAAAAGTAATAACAACGAATGGATTATGTTGAGGAGTTAACGGAATTATCCAGGGTGAGAATCCAGTAAATAGAATAAAAATTGAATTTTTTGAGAAAATCGTAACGATAGAAGATGAAATTAAAATTCTCAAACCCATAGAGAAAATAAAAATTTCTTTAGCAGAGTATGAAAATCACGAGTGGAGAATATTTCCATGTTTATTTGAAACAAAACAAACAGAGATTAGATTGAATTGAGAAAATTCAAAATTCAGATGGATTAGCGTAAATGAATTAAAAAATCATGAAACAGTGGACGGACTAGATAAATTACTATTCAGTTTGTTGTAAATTTTCATTTTCTTGGCCATATTTTTTTTGTTGAGGTAACATCATGTAAACACATGCACCTCCACACATAGTACAAGGCACATTATTTCCAAGATGTTGTCCAGTTCTATTGTGAATTTTTGCAGCTGCTTCAGGATCTATAGATAAAGCAAGTTGTTTTTCCCAATCCAATGTGCGTCTAGCTTCAGTCATTTCCATATCCCATTTAATGGCCTTATCACGCATTTTTACAAGATCACCAGCATGAGCTGCAATTCTATAAGCAATCAATCCAGCTTTAACCTCTTCAGCATTAGGTAACGCCAAATGTTCAGATGGCGTTAGATAACACAAAAGATCTACACCTTCACTTGCTGAAACTGCAGCGCCAATAGCACTTGCAATATGATCATGTCCAGAAGCAACATCAGTAACTAAAGGACCAAGAACATAGTAAGGGACATCACCGATAAGGGATTTAGCTAATCTGACATTTGCAGCTACTTCATTCAATGGAACATGGCCAGGTCCTTCAACCATAACTTGAATATCTTGTTCATGAGCCCTTTTTGTTAATCGAGAAATATTGATCATTTCCTGTACCTGTAATTCATCATGGGAATCTAAAATTGAACCAGGTCTTAATGCATCACCAAGACTAAAGGTTACATCATATTTTTTGGCAATTTCCATCATGTAATCATAATGAGTAATGTATGGATTTTCTTTATCATGTTTTAACATCCAAGCAGCAGTTATTGTACCACCTTTGCTCACAACTCCACCATATCGTTGAACTTTTAAGATTCGTTTTGCAATATCTTTTGTAATTCCAGAGTGAATAGTGGTATAATCAACGCCATCTTTTGCATTATTTTCAAATGCTTTGATGTAATCATCTTCTGTTAAATTCAAAGGGTTTTTGTGAACTTCAACACCGTAGTTGTAAGCTTCGTAAATTGGGACAGTGCCAAAAGTAATTGGGGCATTGTCCATTAGTGTTTGACGTATTTTTTTAACATCACCACCATCACTAAGGTCCATCATAGTATCTGCATGGTATTTTACTGCAACTTTAGCCTTCTCAATTTCCTCATCTAAATTTACATTCAAAGTGGAAGTTCCAATATTGACATTAACTTTAGTTTTCATGCCCTTGCCAATTCCAACATTATGAATTTTTTGCGGTCTTACATTATTGCTAGGAATAATTATCGAACCCTTTGCAATTTTTGGGATCAACCAATCGAGTGAAACGTCTTCATCTTTTGCAACTTGCTTCATTTCATCAGTTGCCACACCTCTTCGAGCAGAAGTCATTTGAGTTCCCATAATACTGTGTACTCATTTACCTGATTTAAACAATCGTGAAATTAATTTAAAAGTTGGATCGTATAGAAGTTAGCACTATATTAATAAAATAATAAGTCGCATATTTTTAAAAAATAATATCTCATATGAAACAATTAGAGAATGCATTCATCAAGGAAGAGAATTTTACAGCATGGAAGATAAATTTTGTTCCAATGATTACATCATACAGCCCTCAACATAATAGGATTAAATTAAATTAAATTTTTTTTCTAAAATTAATTTTTCAGATCTTATTTTAGAAATTCTTTGTAAAATAGGCTCAACAATACGTTCAGAGTCAGGAGAATTTAAAAAATTTTGCCTGATCTCAAAAACTCGTTCAATTAATTCAATTTCGGCAGAAGCTAAAGATTTGTAAGTACTAAATTCAAAATTTTCAGATGCAAAAGGGTCATCTTCAGAAGAGGCCATCATCTAGGAGGGCTCCAACTTTCTTCCATATCATCATCAATATTTTCAGAAATAAAATATTTTTTTTCGCATTTAAAACATTGCCAAAGAAACTTACCATCTTTTTTTTCTTGGTATTGCATAGGAAGTAAACAATTAGTACATTGTAGTTGATCAGGAACAGAGTCATCAGCCATAGGAATTTTACTCATACGACAAAAAAGTTAGTCAAGTATAAAATAGATAGTACGGTTTTTAAATTTTAAAAAAATAAAGGAAAAATAGATTAGTGTTAGAAATTAGTAAATGATGTGAATTTATTATCAATAGGAGGCTCAGATCCATCATCAGGAGCAGGAATTCAAAGTGATATCAAGACGTTTTCAGTATTTGACGTTCATGCATTTACTGTAATTACAGCGATAACAGGACAAAACACATCAAATTTTGGCACAGTAGAACCAGTATCAAAAAAAATGGTAGAAAATCAATTGGAATCAATAATTTCAGATTTTAAAATTGACGGAATAAAAATTGGAATGGTATACAATTCAGAAATCATCAAAACAGTATATCAGTATTTAAAAAAATTGAAAATACCAATCGTAGTAGATCCAGTAATTAGATCAACTACAGGAGGAATGCTCATAAAAAAATCAGCAATAGATGACTTTAAAAAATTCATCATACCACTTGCAACAGTAATCACTCCGAATAAATTTGAGGCAGAAATTTTAGCAGAAATTAAAATTAATTCAAAAAATACACCTGAAAAAATTGCCAAAATAATACAGTCAATGGGGGCAAAAAATGTGGTAATTACAGGCGTAGAAACAAAAAAGGAACAGGTAGTAGATTTCGTACTAGAAAAAAATGAAAAATATTACATCGCGGATAAAAAAATTTTAAAAATAAATCGCGGTAGTGGATGCATTCATTCAGCAGCAGTATTGTATGCAATTATAAAAAATAAAAATGTAAAAGAATCGTTAAAATTTGCGAAAAAAATTACACTGAATTCAATTAAAAATTCTAAAAAAATAGGTAAAGGAATTGTAATTACAAATGTAGGTACATATGATGAAACAAAAATAAAATTATCGAATGCAATAAATGAATTTACTAAAATAAAAAATATTTATAAAAATATTCCAGAATGTCAAACAAATTTTGTGTATTCAAAAGAAAATCCAAAATCAATCAAAGAGATACTGGGAATTTCTGGAAGAATAGTCAAAGCAGGAAAAGACGTAATTGTTGCAGGGGATTTATCATATGGGGGTTCAAAACACGTTGCGACTGCACTATTAACAGTTAATAAAAAATATCCAAAAATTCATTCTGCAATAAATTTAAAATATAAAAAAGAAACAATATCTAAAATTAAAAAATCTAAATTGGCGACATATGATTATGATAGAAGTAAGGAGCCGCAGAATGTAAAAAGTAAAGGTTCGACCATAGAATGGGGGATTAAAACATCAATTAAAGATTCAAAAAAATCTCCAGATTTTATTCATCATAAAGGTGATTTTGGAAAAGAGCCAATGGTCATAGTGTTTGGTGAAACACCAGACATAGTCATAAAAAAAATTATGAAAATTATTTAGAAAAAAAAGACAAATCTATCCTTGAACATAAATACTCAAATTTGAAATAAAGTTTGTGAAAGCGGTAATTCTTGCTGGAGGATTAGGAACAAGACTAAGACCATTGACAGACAATAAGCCCAAACCGATGTTACCAGTAGGGGAAAAACCAATTTTAGAGCACCTTGTAAATTGGGCAAAAAATAATGGAATTAAATCAATAGTTCTGTGTGTAAGTTATCTTAGAAAATCAATTGAAGACTATTTTCAAGATGGAAAGAAATTTGGAATCAAAATAGAGTACGCAGTATCAAGTAGTCAATTAGCTACAGCAGGACAGCTTAAAACGGCACAAGAATTTATCGACGAGGATTTTGTTTGTTTGTATGGCGATTCAATTTTTAATTTTAGTCTAAGGAACATGATGAAGCAGCATTCATCTAAAAAAGCATTATCACAATGAGTCTAAATGAATATAAAACAAATTTACAATACGGGGTAATTGAAACTTCTAAAAATGGAAGAGTGTTAAGCTGGAATGAAAAACCAGAAATTAAAGCTAACATAAACATGGGATGTTACATTATGAATCCAAAAGTTTTCAGTTTAATTCCAAAAAATAAATCGTATGGAATGGACGATGTGATTAAAAAAGCAATGAAAAGAAAAGAAAAAGTGAACAGTTTCATTACAAAAAAAGGATTTATGGATATTGGAAATAAGGAATCATACAAACAAGCATGTGAAGAATACAATAAAAAAATAGGTAAAATTTAGAAATGGTTGATGTATTATAAGAGAATTAGAAGAAAAAGATTTTAAAAATGGATTTCTTACCACGTTGGATGTTTTACGAGAAACTAGTGGTATGAGTGAGGATAAAGCATTAGAAATTTTTAAGAAAATAAAATTAAATCCAGAACACGTCATAATTGTTGCAGAAATTGAAGGCAGGGTGATTGGTTCCGCAACGCTTCTAATTGAACCTAAATTTATTCACCAGGGAGGAATTGTAGGACACATAGAGGATGTTGTCGTAGACAGAAAATTCCAGGGCAAAAAAATTGGGGAAAAAATCATAACCCATGTGTTAGAACTTGCAAAAAATCATGGGTGCTATAAGACAATTCTAGATTGTTCAGATAGCGTTAAACCATTTTATGAAAAATTGGGATTTAAGCACAATTCAAATGAACTAAGATTNGATCACATCTAGAAAAATCGTTTCTTTGGNTGTTTTTTTCTTTTTAGAATTAAAGATGAACCAACAGCCATTACAGGTGCGGATAATGCCATAAATAATAATGGGACAAATACCACCGCATTAGTAACATAAACCTCAGGAAAAGAATCAATCATAGAATACGCAATGATGTTACCGGCCAGTAAAATTATCCCTCCAGCAATAATTAAAGTTCCAATTTGTTTTGAACCATAATTCCTAGACATGATAAAAGCAACTGCAGCTAAAATTCCAGCAGGGGCAGCACCAATTGAGACAAATTGAATTAATTTTGGATCAGGTTGAAAACCTTGTGCAACTACAGAATCTAAAGGAACAGTCATCATAAAATAATAAACAGAAATCATCTCACCAGCAAACATTGTAAAAAGACCAACACTAGTAACTGCAAGCCACTTGTCAATTGCCATGTTGTGAACTAGTTATAGTTGATAAATAAACCATTCAGAAAATCAAATAATGCCAACAAGGTTAGCTAATTCTTTTCTGCATGCGGCCCCAAGTTTTTCAGCTGCATCTTCAGGAGATATATCATTTAAGAAAACCCCATATCCACGTTCTAATCCAGACCAAGGTTTAGTAATTGGATAAATTTCAATATGCCAGTGAATTTGACGAGTGTTTTTCTTTTCAGGTGAAAGGTGAAAAGCAAAATTGTAAGAAACGCCTTTAACAGTATTAGATAATCCACCCAAAGTTGCGCGTAAAATTAGAGCCAAATCATTAATTTCTTTTTGACTAATTTTTGAAAAACTAGTACTGTGTTTTTTTGGAGAAATCCAAAATTCATAAGGATGTGACGGGGCCCAAGGAGAAAAAGCAATGAAACCATCAGTCTGAAGAATTTGCCGCGGTCCACTGAGTTCTTCATTTATAGTCTGACACATATGACACTCCTTTTTCATTCAAAATTTTATGGGTAGCTTCAGCCTCAGATTCTATAACAGGAGGAATAGTTGAAAAAGTTAGGATGTTCAAATGAGGATGAGGGTTAGTATTTCCAGCTAATTCTCCGCTATCACCATAGATTGAAACGTATGTTACACTTTTTTGAGTATAAAGCCACCTTAACCTATCTTGAACAACAACTAAGACATTCGACCATTGTTCTGGAAGAATTGTTGCAAATGTATCTTTAGGGTTAGGGGATGCAACAATTACATAATGATAGCCATATGCAGGTTCACTGTAAAATGGTTCATCACTGTAAGAATTTTCAGTTTCAATTGAAACAATAGGATTTTTACTTTCAAAAACACGAATAGACCAATCTTTAACATAATCACCTTCGTTATCTTGAAGACGCTGCAATACACCATCTTTTTCAACAAGAGATAAAACAGATGGATTTGTCATGGACTCGTTACCAGGAGCAAAAGGAGATTTTTTAGGATCAATAACTTTGTCAATTTTTTTTGAAACAATCACGAAACGTTCAGAAACATAATCCTTACGCATATCACCCATAATGGTAATTCAATGTGATTGTATCTTAAAACGTTTTCTTAAATTAAATTAAAAAAATAGAAAAATCCAAAAAGATTTACGGTAAAATTTATTTTTAAAATTAAAGTTTGAAAAAAAAATAAAATGATCGCAAATACATTGTAAGATTTAAAACAGAGATCAAAAATTTAGTTAACAGGGTTTTAGATGGACAATTCTAAAGTACAGATAATTTACGTTCTCTTAGATGGGGTAGGAGATCTTCCACATCCAGATTTAGATGGAAAAACACCATTAGAAGCTGCAAAAACACCCACATTGGACAAAATTGCAAGTAACGGAGTAATTGGTGAAGTAATTTCAGTAGGAAAAGGGATAGCTCCAGAATCAGATATTGCAGTTTTCAATATGCTAGGTTACAAATTTGAGCATGAAGATTATGCAGGCAGGGGAGTAATAGAGGCAATAGGAGTTGGAATTGATTTTAAAAATGGAGATTTAGCATTAAGAGGTAATTTTTCAACGTTAAATGAAGAAGAAGTGATCACAGATAGAAGAGCAGGCAGGCAAATTGCAAAAGAAGATGCAGATGGAATAGCAAAAGAACTAGAAGAAAAAGTAAAATTTTCAGATCCAGATACAAAAATAGTGGTTACCCCAACAATAGGTCACAGAGTAACAATTAGAATTAGAACATCATCTCAAAAACTATCATCTAGAATAACAAACACAGATCCAGCATATAGCAACATTGGAGGAATGGGAGTAGCAAAATCCGGCGGAGATTTTTTAAAAATTGAAAAGTGTTTGCCGTTGGACGATACAGAAAGTTCTAAATTTACAGCAAAATTAGTAAATGAATTTTCAGAGCAATCAATACAAATCATGAAGGAAAGTGAGATAAATAAAAAACGTAAAGAGCAAAATAAAAAGCAACTTAGCTGCATCTTGCTAAGAGACGCAGGTAACAAATATCCAGATGTACCGCTAATTAATGAAAAACATGGAATGAAATTCTCATGCATAGTAGATATGCCAGTTGAACTTGGAATTTCAGAAGTTCTAAAAATGAAAGCATTTGAAGCTGGTGGTTTAACAGATTATGAAGTAAAAGCAAA
>JGI26254J51713_1000474_pt1 | contig 16058 bp, 10 predicted proteins | sample SaaInlV_120m_DNA_3_FD_51713 | JGI IMG/M metagenome (IMG submission 51713)
GTTGCAGTTTCAATAGCCATTTCAGTTCGCTCTTTGTCACGCTGCTTAGCAATCTCTCGCTCCTGCAATAACCTTGAAAACTCTCTTTGTTGATCGATTTCAAGAGCCTTTTGCTCAGCCTCAAGATTTTTTGCTCTTATTCTTATTGTTGTATCTTGCTCAATATCGTTACGCTTCTTCTTTCCAGCTTCTATTTGCTCTGTTAGCTGGGTTAAACCTTCTGCGTCAAATGCATTAGATGGGTTAAATACCTCCAATCCAGCCTGATCCAAACTAGTTAAAGAAACAGCTTCAAGCTCAAGTCCAGTAGCCCCTAATGACTCAGCAACAATAACTTTAACTGCTTTAATATATTCACCTCTCTTCTCTTGAATCTCTTCCATTGTCATTTGAGCAGCCACAATACCTAGTGCATCGACAAATCGACCTTGAACTAATTCTCTTAAACTTTCAGGCTCCATGGTTCTCTTGCCTAATGTTCCTGCTGCAATAGATACGGCTTCTTTTGATGGTGTTACGCGCACATAAAATTCAGCAACAATCTCAACACGCATTCTGTTTTGAGTAATAAATGACTTATCACCACCCCGCTTAACCTCAATCCTCAACGTACGCATTCCAACTGTAGTGATGTTATGAATGATTGGTAACACAAAAGCACCACCACTCAGAATAACCTTCTCACCTCTAAGTCCAGTTCTAACGAAAGAAACTTCTTTAGATGACCTGCGATATAACCAATGCAACAAATAAACAAAAATTGCAATTGCTAATGCTGTAAGAATAATGGCTGCAATAATATCTGCACCAGTCATAATTATTTCTCCTTATAAAATTTGTATGTATTATTTTTCACGCTACTTGCTCTCATTTATCAGCTGAGTGTCATTCATTGCAGCTCGATAAATTACAAATCCAAAAATTACTTTATTTAAAAAATCACTTAAGTTATAGACAATATTTAAGCTATTAACATCAATACCCCCTCCAAGATTATTTATAAAATAACCCAGTGGGTATATTGCCCAACCTATAGTCAAAATCAATCTCAGTCCATTAAAAGCCATATGCGTTGCTTCATTTCCACTTTCTATATTGGCTCGTCCAGCTTCACCCATATAAAGCTCTCCAAGAATATAGAGCCANCCNACTACGCCTATGATGAATCCCAGTGTTGCACTCATATATCCTGCTGCACCTANAAACTCACCTATAACCATCACTAAAGATCCAATCAATAAACGCCAAAATAATGCTGACGAAACTTTCGTCACTGCTGACAAAATAATATAAAACAAAACAATTTGCATTGTATGTGTGAGTATCCANTCTAAATATCTGAGAATGATTGGAGCCGAACCTGTGTCAACCCACATAGTCTTAACATAATGGTAGAAAACTGCTGAAATTAGCATGACTACGCCAAGTAAAGTCATGGTTGTGTGCCATCTGCTAGCAACTTTTGTTCTCTCAAGTAAAAAGAAAATTGACGCACCAATCATTGCCATAGATAGAAGCCAAAAAGTTCCTCCTACAATGTCCGTTGGTAATAATGTGCTGTTCATAAAAAATCCTTAGTTTTAAATTCTATTTTTATTACTATTACTTCTAAATTATTTAAAAAACAAATTTTTAATAACTTTAAAAACCTAAACGATTACAAAAAATTTATAGAGCCTAAAAAGTCATTTTTAAGCTCTATAAAAGTTATCTACTTATGAATTTGGATCATATGCTTCTGGATCCGCAGGTCTTAAGAAGAAATTATCAAGGTAGTCTGAACTACCCCAAATATCTATACCTGGGTTATACCAATCAGTAGAGTTTCTATCACAATCTTCACCCATCATCGCTTCAACATCAGCAAAAGTGATCTTGCGAGGTGGGACTAGGATAGATTGAATCTTAGGACCTTGTCCCTGTAAAGTACGCATCATGATATTCCAACCAAGTTCAATATCATCACCTGGAGGCCATGTTTGAATGGCGGCACTAATGTAATCTGGATTTTTACGCCAGTAACACAATGCACCTAACTCACCACCAATTGACAATGGAACCATTTCACGACCAGACTGTTGAAGAGCAGCCAATACTCCTGTTTCACCAGAAGACTGAACTGCCATTCCATCTAGTTGTCCAGGATGAGTCGCTAACCATTTTTGCGTTTCAGCTTGACCAACTTGTGATGTCCACATATGCGCAATTTGACCTGTAACTTTAATATCTGGATATCTTGATAATCCATCTAAAACACCACGGTTCTGTGAGTCAGAAGCTGAAAATCCAGGAATACCTTCAATTACAAGTACATTTCCTTTACCATCGATCTCTTCTGCCATCCATGTACCGACATCAAATCCGGCCTGGTGATAGTTAACTGATGAGTTAACTGAAAGTGGTGATGTTGTATACCCAGTGAATGAAAACACTGGCACACCTCTATCAAATGCATATTGGATTGCTTGATTAAGTGCGGTTGGGTTTGAACAACAAATAATAATAGCATCCACACCTTGATCAACTAACTGTCTAATTTGTTGAATTTGAAGTGAGTCTTTAAGATTTGATTGTGTAACAACAATATCATTAAGCAAACCAAGCTCTTGCCACTTTGGCTTAAGTTCGTTCATTAAACGACCCATAGCACCTTTTCTCCAAGTGTTGCCTGCGTAAGTACTTGCATAACCCACAGTCCAAGGTGGCGAACGATCACTTTTCCACTCCCTGAAAGCACTGTCATCTAATGGCTGCATTGAGTCCATTAAGTCCATGTTGTATACTGAATCAGTAATACTTTTTGGAAGTTCTTCAACCCCAGCAAGAGTCATCGTTGAAAATCCTAACGATAAGATACATGCTAGAGTAAGTTTTATAACTTTTTGCATTTTTATCTCCTTTTTTTGACAAGTATGATTACTTGTTTTTATTACTTTATAAATGCCTTGATTTATAAGCTATTAAAGCCTTTAAAGCAATTTTACATAGTCTAAAGTATATATGAGTATATCATATCGCATTCAATAGTCAACAAAAGTATGTATTTAATATTAATTTAGATCCATTCGTATGTATACATATATAAAGTATGCAGTCCCTCCCACCTATTAATAAAAAAAATCATGTACAATCAATGCGAAACGCCCTTTTAGCTCAAGGATTAAGCGTTACATATTTAATTACTATAGAGACTTAATTGAGACATGGAAAAACAAAATCAAGACAATGCAATTCGTTATCAAATTGTTATAGCTGATGATCACGCCCTAGTTCGTGGTGGTTTAGAGTTGGTTGTAAAGATGGCAGTTCCAAATTCAGATATATTTCAAACAAATAGCTTTGATGAAACTTTAAAAGTTCTTTCAGATGAGAATTCAATCGACCTTCTACTGCTGGATTTAATGATGCCAGGCATGGATAGTGAAAAAAGTATTCAAAACATCACTAAAAATTATCCAGGTGTGCCCATAGTTATTGTCTCTGTTAAAGAAGATTTTGACTCGATTCATATGGCTATTTCTTCTGGNGCATCAGGCTATATTCCTAAAACTTCTTTGCCAGAGGTAACAATTAGCGCTATAAAACTTGTTTTAGCAGGTGGAGTATATATACCTCCTCACGTTTTAAATTCCAAAATTGACACTACAAAAGAACAATCTGTTGAACAATCAAACACTCTCAATAAAGCTAAGATTTTATCTAAAAGGCAGGAGGAAGTTTTTAACCTAATTAAGATTGGAAAATCAAATCAATCAATTGCAACTGAACTTAATTTAACCATTCCAACAATCAAAATGCATGTCTCAGCAATATTTAAAAAACTTGATGTAAAAAACAGAACTGAAGCAGTTGCTAAATATTCTGACATGCAAAGAGTCTCAGAACTTATCTCCTAATTTCCATTGCAATACAATGAAAAATGTCAACGAAACTTTTAATTTTTTTCATACCTTAAGAGCTTTCAATGTATCTTCATTTATCTTATTAATTCTTTTAACCTTAATTAATATATCCACATTGCATGCTTCTGAAGGGGATTACTGGTCTCAAGAAGTGAATGTGTTTAATTTTTCTTGTACNGATGGTGATGTAGACTGTTGGACTGACCAAAGAAACTCTCTAGAAACTCTTCCACTTGAGATGTATAGACCTTTAGAGCCATCACAAGTGAAATATAAACATCATATATGTGTTTCATTTCCTCATCTTAAAGATTCTTATTGGGTAGGCGTAGCCTATGGAATTATTGGAGAAGGTAGACGTCTTGGCCAAAAAATTACCTTATTCGAAGCTGGTGGCTATACAAACCTTGATACACAATTAAATCAAGTAGATGACTGCCTTACTAACGGCGGTGATGCTTTGATTATTGGGCCAATTTCGAGCAATGGAAATGCCAAGCAAATCGATATGATCAGGGCTAAAGGAATCCCTGTAGTTGTTCTTGTCACTGGTATCAATACTCCAATTGATGCCAACTCTTTACAAAACTTCATTGATATGGGGTATACCTCATGCAAATGGGTTGCTGACCAAGAAAGAAATAATGATCAATCAACAAATATTGTATGGTTTCCTGGACCTCCCGCTGCGGGATGGTCAATTGCCTCTAATATAGGCTGCCTCAAAGCTATAAAAGATACAAAAATTAACATACTTGAAACGCATTGGGGTGATACAGGTAAAGCTATACAATTACAGTTAGTTCAGGAAGCACTTCAGAACTTAGCCTCAGGTCCTGAACCTGAATTTAAATATATAGTAGGAACAGGGACAACTATTGAAGCCGCTGTTGGTGCACTTAGAGCAAACAAACTCCAAAGTAAAATTAAACTTGTTTCAACCTACTATACGCCAGGAATTGATATGTTTATCAAGAGAGGATTAATCTCAATGGCGCCATCAGATCAAATGATTTCACAAGCAAAAATTGCAATTGACCAAGCTGTAAGACTAGCAGAAGGATTAACAATGGCAACTGGAGGAAGACCTGAATTTAATAGCACTGGACGTGTAACTGAACACATACAGCAACCAATCTTAATTGTAACTCCTAAAAATGCTGCTAATTTTGATACCTCTACCACCCTTGCACCCAAAGGCTGGTCTCCAGTTTTTTCAGTCGACTAAGAAACAAGTTATTCATCAAAATAAACCATGGATAGAAAAGATAAGCCCTTATTAAAACTTCAAAATATTTCAAAGAAATTTTTTGAATCTTCTGTCCTTGATAGCGTAAATTTTGACTTATATCCTGGAGAAGCCCATGCAATCTTTGGACAAAATGGTGCCGGCAAATCTACTCTAATTAAAATCATTACAGGAGATCTTCAACCAACAAGTGGAAAGATAATTCTGAATGATGAAGAATTAAAAATTCATTCAGTCCATAATGCAAAAGAACTTGGAATAAGCGCTGTATTTCAAGAATTCTCTTTAGTCCCTCAACTCACAGTAGAAGAGAACTTATTTTTAGGCTCAAATAAATCAAAAGGCTTATTTCTTAACAAAAAAAAGTTACATGAAATGGCCTGTGAAACAATGGAGCAACTTGAGTTCTCAATTAAGCCAGAAGAAAAAATAATTAATTTATCTCATGCTGAAAAAAGAATGGTTGAAATTGCCAAAGCTTTTCATACAAGACCATCCATAATGATTTTAGATGAACCCACCGCTTCTTTAGCTGAAAATGAAACAAACCATCTTTTCTCAATGATTGAGATTTTAAAATCTGAAGGAATAGGTGTAATTTATATCACACATCGAATGAAAGAGATTTATAAAATATGCAGTCGTATCACTATTCTTCAGGATGGAAAAGTCATAAATTCAGATAAAGTTTCAAATATCAATGAAAAAAAATTAGTAGAACTCGCAACAGGGAGAGCAATTCAAAAAATTTACCCTGAAATGAATCATCAATTTGGTAGAAAACTTTTAGATATAAAAAATTTATGTGTGAGCAACAATAATTTAAAAGATGTCTCTATCAATGTCCGAGCAGGAGAAGTTGTCGGTCTTGCCGGATTAGCTGGCTCTGGAAAAACTGCCATTGGTCGGGCATGCTTTGGTATTAATAAAATTAAATCAGGAAAAATCACTTATTTAGATGATGTTATCTTTGACTCAGAGCAACAAATTAACGATATCACCCCAAGGGCAATGCTTGATAGGGGAATGCTTTATATGCCATCAGATAGAAGAGCTGAAGGCCTAATAATGGAACAGAATATTAGAGAAAATATTTCACTTCCTTCATTAGGTCTTCCAAAATTTTCAACTGGATTTATGGTGAATAAAAAGAATGAAAAAGATATTGTGGAAGAAATTGGTCAACGCCTGAACTTCAATAATCATGGTATTGAAAATAAAATAGAGCAACTATCTGGTGGAACTCAACAAAAAGTAATGCTTGCAAAAAGTTTTGCTCGAGATGTTCAACTTTTTATTCTTGATGAGCCAACTATTGGTGTTGACATTGGCACTCGAGTATCAATATATAAACTAATAAGTGATTTTTGTGAATCGGGGGGAGCTGTTCTACTTATTTCTTCTGATTTAACAGAATTAGTTAACTTGTCTCAGAGGGTGTATATTATTAATGAGGGTACATTAAGTAATGAGATAAATTCAGATGAATCTAGTGAAAAAGTAATACAAAATTACTTCTTAAAGTCAGCCCAAGTCTCCCTTAATGTCTAATCATTCTGATTATCTAAGATCGGACTAAGTGTGAAATTATAGCTCTAAATTTTGCTGGCTGTATAGGTTTCAATAAGACCGGAAAGCCCTGTGCCGTGATACTTTGTACATGGCTTCTTTCAACATCACCAGTTACTATAACACTTGGAATTTTAGATTTTAGTTCTTTTTGAACTGATCTTACTACATCAACACCAAAGGCATCCCCCGGTAAGCGATTGTCAGCAATGATAATATCTGGGTTTAAAAAACCTTTAGATTTAATAATATCTATAACCTCATTTTTATCACTTCCAGTAGTAACAATACATCCCCAAGACTCTAATAGCTGCTGAGTAGACTTTAAAACATCAATATCATCTTCGATTAAGAGGATTTTAATTCCATTTAAGTTCATAACATTCGGAAGATAATCATTTTTTTGATTGCTACGGCTTATTTTGGTAATTTCAACTAAAACAGAAAAACATGACCCATTTCCAATCTGAGATTTACTCTCAATTTTATGATTTAAACTTACTGATAAGCGCTTAGCTAGAGCTAATCCCAAGCCAAGGCCCTTACTCCGATCACGCTCTTTATTTTCAATCTGATAAAAGTCTTCAAAAATACTTTGCATTTGGTTTTCAGAAATTCCACAGCCCGTATCCCATACCTCAATAGAAGCCATATCACCTCGTCTTCGACAACCAATCAATACAGAGCCTGTTTCTGTATACCTAATAGCATTTGACATATAGTTTCCAATAATACGCTCTAGCAAATCAGGATCACTTTTGACAAAGATACTAGAAGGAACAATTCGAAAACTTAGATTCTTTTCTTTGGCTAGTGGCTCAAATGATTGAGAAATACTGGTAAAAATTTCATTGATTGGAAACTCTTCATGTCTCGGCTTAATTGCTCCAACTTCTAATTCTGAGACATCTAAAAGTGCATTTAAAAGTCTAGCAGTTGATGCAGATACAGAATTGATATCCTCAATAATGGTGAGAGCATCTTTGTCTTTAACTTTAGATTTTAAAGCCGCAATATACATTTGCATTGCATTTAATGGCTGACGTAAATCATGACTGGCTGATGCCAGAAAGACTGATTTTGCTTTATTTGCCCTATCAGCGTCCTCTTTAGCATTTTGGAGTCCAACACCTTGNTCCCATANATCTTCCTTTAATCTATTAAAACTTCGTCCCATCCTNCCAAGTTCATCTTCCCGTTCTAATATATTCTGCTCATCTTCAAATTTCGTAACTCTCCTTAAAGGGGTATACCTATTAATTGAGTCAGTAAGAAGTTGAAGTGGCTTTGAAATATTCATCCTAACAATGAGAAGAACCATTGAGATAACAAATATAAGAGAAATTATTGTAGTTAAAACAATATAACTAATTGCAATTCGCTGAACATAAGTTATTTCAGCATTAGATGCATTAATGATATTTTGAAGTTTGGCATTTACCTCGTCAGACTGCTTGAGAAGGAGGCTTTCAGTAATAGAAATTTCATCAAGATCTTCAATTCTAAGACTTAGAATATCTAAATTCTTTTCAGGAAATAATTTACCCATTACTAGTTGATTATATTGCTGGGCTATTATTCTTAACTCATAGAGCTCTATGAGTAACTTTTCTTGGTTAGAGGCAATGATTCCGCTCTCATCAGTCTCCTCACTTCTAACTTTTCTAATAAAGGCCTCAGTATCTCCAATGGATTCCTTTAACTTTTGACTAGATAGTGAAAATGCATCATATAATAAATTACTATCTAATAATTGAAGGTATTTTTCATAGAAAGAAGTTTTATCTGAATCTTGATTAACGATTTGGGTTGTTGTTATAAATAACTCATTTACGCTTAAACTTTGCTTGTATACGCTCTCATCAATAGAATGCACAGACTCAATCAAAGGAATAGTAATAGAAGACATTTTTTTTGTTTCGCTAGATACAGTATCAATTTGGGCAAAAGACACAAACATTAATGAAATAAAACCAATAATTTCGATAAAGATTAAGACTAAGATTTTTTGATTAAGAGATAGTCTATTAAAAAGATTTTTTTGAGCTTTACCCATATTTTTTTTAGGCCCTTACAACATAAAAATGTAACTTAAGGCATTAAGGGAGCTCATAGTCTCAAAAACAACTAATTTTTTACCGTTGTTAACATCTGCTGACGAAAATATTCAGCACTAATAGCTACAATTAGTAATGCGCCAATCACAACCATTTGCAGATACGAACCAACCCTCATAAGGTTCATACCATTTTGTATTAAAATAATAAAGAACGCTCCTAAAACAACATTTTGAACTCTTCCTACTCCCCCCAGAAGACTTACTCCTCCAATAGCACAAGCAGCGATAGAAAGCAGTGGGTAGCTAGCGCCAATATTAGGTTCACCAGTCTCTAATCTTGCAGTAATTAGCAAAGCTGCAATACTTGTTATAATTGCTGAAAAAACATATGCACTTACAATATACACTCGAATATTAATTCCTGATAACTCAGCAGCCCTAACATTTCCTCCTATTGCATAAAAGTATCTTCCCATCTTAGTCAAATTCAAGAAAATATATACTATTCCAATAAAAAATAAGGTCACCCATATTGATAGTGAAATCCCTAGGAAAGTGCCATAACCAAAAGTATTAGTAAATGATTCAGGGGCACCATAAATCGGTATACCACCAGTAATAGTAAGCGCTAAACCAAAAATAATTGAAGACATCCCAAGAGTCATAATGAAGGGAGGAACCCTTAAGAAAGCAACACCAAGGCCATTAACAAGACCAATACATGCCCCTATTAATAATCCAGCTAAACATCCTATAAATATTGCCTCCCAGCCTGTTCCATACCCAGACCATAATGCGACCATAGTCATTGATGCCACAACAGAAGTCATCGCAAGAATAACGCCAACTGAAAAGTCTAGTCCGGCAGTAAGCATTACAATCATCTGNGCCATAGCNACCAGAATAAGGTCAGTGGAATGTCTAGCNACTCCCATTATATTTTGAGTAGTTAAGAAATTATCGCTAGCTAATGAGAATGTTAACAATGCAACCCCTAAAAACCATGGAAGCACTCCAGCCTTAATAAACGAGATTATAAAAAATTGTTTTATGCTTATAAAATAATTTACAAAACGTGTGATCATATTTTTTATACTATTGAAGAGACTTAGATTAACTAACAAATAATGTTACTTTTTCTATCAAACATTGTAACACCAATACTCGCTAATCTTATATAAAAGTATAAATATATACATACTATTGACTATGGTATGTCATAGTAGTAAACTAGACCTATACTTTTGGATGGTTATAGATAGAATTTATGGTCACATAAACCTTCTTAATAAATAACCATTAGCTTAGAGTAATTTTATTTGTTGCAATGCAGGGGCTTATTTCAGTGATCGATCAAGTTGAAAGCACATTACAAGATAATGTTTCAAACACATCAGAAACACTTACTAAATTTCCTGGTGAGCTTCATGTTAAGAATGTCAACAAGTCATTTGGAGTAACAAAAGCCTTAGATAATGTCTCTTTCACAGGTTATTTTGGTGAAATTCATGCAATTATTGGTGGCAATGGATGCGGCAAAAGTACTTTAGCTAAAGTCTTAGCAGGTGTCNTACCAATTGACTCAGGAAAAGTATCAATTAATGGTCATCACCCATCTACTCCAAAAGAATCTCGTGATTTAGGAGTTTCAATGGTATTCCAAGAAGTTCTTGTTGCTGATGAAGCATCAATTGTCGATAACTTATTTATAGGTATTGATGGTTTTTTCTCCAAAACTTTATCTGATAAAGACAAAGAAGATAAAGCCAGAACTTTATTAAGTGAACTAGCTGATGAAGATATAGACCCTTTAATGCCTGCAGGGAATTTACCACTGAGTACTAAAGCATGGATTACAATCGCTAGAGGTCTCTTAAGTGAACCAGATTTACTTATACTTGACGAATCATCTGCTGCCTTAGATTTCGATTCAACTGAACGTCTCTTTAATAAAATGCGAGAGTTACGTGATAAGGGTTCAGCAATCATAATAGTTACACATCGAATTGCCGAGTTAGTAAGAATAAGTGATCGATGCACCGTAATGAGAGATGGAAAGGATGTTGGGGTATTAGAAAAAAGTGAAATTACTGAAAAAAATCTTTTACAGTTAATGACTGGCAAGGATCAAAGTAAAGATGTGGCTAAACAAGAAGCTCATAAAACCTCTCACTCTCAAGTTGCCTTAAGAACCCAAAAAATGCGAGTTTGGGCTGATAGTAAAGAATCTAATTTCAAACTACTTAAGGGGGAAATAGTTGGAATTACTGGCCTCGATGGTCATGGTCAAGATGATTTTGTCCGCATATTAGCTGGCATTGCAAATGCTAATGACGGTGTTACTGAAGTTAGTATCAATCATGGACAGGATTACTATTCAATTAATAACCTAGAGGATGCAAAAAAGCATGGCATTGCTTTTGTTTCAGGTGATCGAAAGAGAGAGGGAATTTTACCAAATCTGAGTATTGTTGAAAATTTAGCAATATCTATGTACAAGCAAAATACCAACATCCCTGGTGTTAGATTAATCGAATGGAGTGGAATAAATGATATTTATGACTGGGAAGTTGAAAGATTAGCTATAAAGGCTGGCGCTAAAGAGAATTTAATTACTTCACTAAGTGGTGGGAATCAGCAAAAAGTAATGCTTGGTCGTGCATTCGCCTCTCATCCAAAGACTTTAGTTTTATTAGACCCAGCTCGTGGTATTGACCTTCAAACTAAAAGAGATCTCTATAAACAACTCAGAGAGTTTGCTGATGATGGAAATTCAGTTATATATATGTCGAGTGAACTTGAAGAATTTATAGGTTTTTGTTCACGTGTAATTGTATTCAGGAATGGAAGTATCTTTGAAACATTCGTAGACCAACAAATAAATGCTGATGGAATTCTGGAATCTATGTTTGGACATATTCAAAATGAAAATTCAGATAAAGATGAAAGTTTTAAATTGGATAGCTTTGAATCAAAAATAGATGAACAATCAAATAAATCAGAACATCCTAAAAAAAATAAATTGGAGAATGATGTGAGTAGATACAACGTAAGCAAATATTTCAAAAAAGACAATGAAAAAGTTTACTCAGTTAAAACTAAAAATCAAGATTTTTCCTTAACTGATGAAGAGCATTTCAATTCAATATTAAACTCTTCAGAAAGTAAAAATAAAAAAAGCAAAAAGATTGAGCCAATGGCTACTAATGATTTAAGTGATTCCATTGAATATTCTCAGAATGATTCTAATCAATTTGAACAGTTAATGGAGTTGAACAACAGTAAGCGCAGTTCTAGATCAGTACAAATTAAAAAAACGGAAGCTTATTCTGCATCTGATGAGGAGCTTTTCAATAAAGCCACTAATGAAACTAAAAAAGAATTTAATAATATAGATAAAGAACAAAGTAATAATGCCGCTATTAGTAATTCAAAATCAGATCCATCCAGTACTCATGAATATAGTGAGGAAGATATCCAAAAATTTGAAAAACTAATCACTAAAGACCAATCTTCAAAAGATTAAAAGTTATTGATTGAAAAAATATTAAAATGGAATTAACAAAAAAACAAGAGTCAAATTCAGGTGCTAGTACCTATCTTATAGTNCCTATTGTAATTTTCTTTTTATTGCTTATATTCGCAGTAATTAGAGGACCCTATCTAGTCTCAAGTACTGGTTTTGGTGGCTTNATAATTGTAGTTGCTCCATTAATTCTTGCGACCTATGCACTGACGGTAATCGTTATGGCTGGAAGAGCCGGGGTGGACTTATCAATTGGTCCATTAATTGGATTTATAAATGTCGGAATGATTCAACTGATTGGCATAGGCTTCATAGAGTCACCGATTGCAATCTTCTTGTATGCGATTGGCGTTGGTATAGCGTATCAAATTTTGATGGCCTTAATCATTGTTTTTGTTCGTGTCCAGCCAATTATTGTTTCCTTAAGTGGCTATCTGTCACTTGTGGGCTTGAATCTTATAATTATGCCTAGACCATCAGGATTAGCGCCAGATTGGATGTACAGTTGGGGTGCTGGAACCTCTATTTTTTCTCCTGTTCTCGTAATATTAATCGTTGCAACAGCAGGCTGGTACCTCTTAGCTCAAACGGCATTCTGGGGAAATCTAAAAATGATGGGTTCAGATGAGCGTGCAACTTATACAAGTGGTGTTAATGTCAACATGGTACGAATAGGAGCTCACGTCGTAGGAGGTATTTACGCAGGACTTGCTGCAATAACTTTTACTTCATTAATTAGCTCTGGTGATCCAAGTCAAGGAACAACCTATACATTGATGGCCGTTACTGCACTTGTGCTTGGTGGAGCCAATTTAGCAGGTGGTCGTGGAAGTGCTTTTGGAGCTCTTCTTGGCTCACTAAATATATTTTTGATTACTTTTGCACTTTCGACCTTTAACTTTGGAAAAATGCAAAGCTTTATTACTGATATGTCCTATGGACTTATGTTAGTTGTTTCATTATTAATCAGTATTGCAATTCCATTTCTTCAAAAACGAGCTCGCGGACTCTCTCCAGGATTAGTATTTTTAGTAATGGGGATTATTTCAGCAGGAGTTATGGTAAGCGTAGCAATGGATAAATCCTTTGGAGTAAAGAGATATAAGGCCTTTGTTGCAGCAGTTGAACAGGAAACCTTGTCAGCAGGGACAATTATGTTCTTTATGATAATTGGAGTAGTAGTGGGTGCTTATATTATTAAGATGGTTTTTAAACATATCAGTGCCCCAATGATTGGATTATTGATTATCTTAATCATTACTGCTTTTGGTCTAATATTTAATCCAGAGGCAACAGATGCTGTATTCACACCAGCCACAATTGGATTGGAATATTACTCAATGAGTATATTTGGCTTAGAGCAAGTCTCTCTCTCATCAGAATCATTAAGTAAATCAACTTCACTATTCATTGGTTTTATTGGGGTAGTTTTATTATCATCATTGATGATTCTTACTATGCTGCCAGGAATTAAAAAGAATATTAAGCGTATAGCAATGATTTTATTTATCTCATTAATACCTGTTATTGCAGTTGGAGCTGTATTTTTTCAAGATGCTGACAAGGGTTATTTAATGAGCAGTTTTTCTGGTGAGATTTATGCAATTCTCCTTGTTTCAGCTCTCCTCTTTACAATTACAATACCTTTAGTTCATACAGAAATTAAAAATATAAACAATCTATTTATTGGTGGCATTTCTATAGTTACGTTAATTATTATGTATTTCTTTGTTGGTAATAGCGCAGTTGCTATTGACCCTTCATTGAGCTCAATAACCAACTATTCAAACCCTATTATTCCTACTGGCTTAGAAAGTGTGCCAGCTCAATTAATTGAATATTCCACTCCAATAAGGGTCAATATTGAATCAGCTGGTATGGCAGTAGTTACTGAGATAGCTTATATAGCAATTATTATCGTATTGCTACAAATATTTTTACGTATTGCTATGGAAGAGACGAGCTTCAAAAGCTTTTGGAAATATTGGTATATTCCTATTTTTGCTACTTTAGCCTGGAGTGGCTTATTTTTTGCAATAGGTGTACCTATATGGAAACTCATTGTCATTATTGCTATTACAGTTATTTCTGCTCCAAATGTAATGCACATTATTAGTACTTACATTATCGGTGATCATAAAGATGATGCTATAAGTAAGTGGGAGGGATAAATCATGAAAATATCTTTTACATACTGGAATAGAAATGCGTGTAAATAGAATGGGAAAAGCCGCTTTTTCGTTTTATAAATGGCTAGGATTCATTATTGCCGTAATAGTTTCAGCTATAAGTGCTGTTTTAGGATTTTTTGATGATACTCCTTCGCAACTTGTTATGCTATATACAGTTGCAATCTTTGGTTCAATACTATGGGGCTGGCATCATCTATCAGTAAGGTGGACATATAATGAAACTTTCTATGATGCTGATGAAACACTCAACGAAAATAATTTAGATCAAAAGATCCAGGAAGTTGAAGACTCAGATCAGACAGATAGTTATTTTAGTTTTCTTATCAAAAGTAATAGAGGAGCAATAATTGGAATACTAGCAATGATTATTGCATTTGTTGCACTTGCTTTTGCTATGGATGATTTTTTCCAATGGCAAAATATCCTCTCATTAGTAGTATTTTTTCTAACACTCCTAGTATTGATAATCACTAATTCAGTAGCAAAAAATAATAAAAGTGCACTTATGGGCTTAGCAGTCCTAATTGGACTTTTTATTATGGGCTCTCTTATTGTAGATGGCTTTATATCAACTTTAAATCTTAAGTCTATGCTTCTTTTTGCCTCTTTTCTTGGGCTTGCATGCATTGGACAAACTCTAGTTGTACTTCTTGGAGGCTTAGATTTATCAGTAAGTTTTGTAATTGGAGCTGCAAATATTGGTTTGATGTACTTAATTACACTCGGCATACCCCCTTGGATTTGTATTATTGCAGTACTCCTCATGGGTTTAGGAGTTGGACTAGTTAATGGTTTATTAAGTTTTCGACTTCAAGGGCAAGCACTTATTCTAACTCTTGGTGTTGGTTTTGTTGTGACTGGAGCTGTTCAAGCACTAACGACTATTGGTTCAGACTTTGGAGGTAGTGTTTTTGGCGTAGTTCCAAAATGGTTATCAAATATTGCTGCTACAAATGGAACTTTTCTTGGGGTTAGTATCCCTCCTGTAGTCGTGATCTGGGTTGTGGCATCGATCATTATGATTATTGCCCTATCGAATACAACTTGGGGCAGAAGTCTATATGCAGTCGGTGGAAATCGAACTGCAGCAGCAAGATTATCTATTTCAGAAAGAGCATACTGGATTGGAGCATTTGCAATTGGTGGGTTTGTCTCTGCGCTTACTGGTATTTTACTATTAGGCTGGAGTGGTGGTGGNTTTGTAGGTGTTGGTGGCCCTTATCTTTTTCAAACAATAGCAGCTGTTGTTGTTGGAGGTACTTCTCTTCTTGGAGGGAAAGGAGGGTATGGCTTTACAGTAATTGGTGTTCTTGTATTGCAAGTCCTTTCATCATTTTTAGTTGGTATTGGATTGAGCTATGANGGGCAACANTTTGTNTTTGGTCTTCTAATACTGCCAATGGTAGCTTTATATGCAAGATCCCCNCACATNAGAACACAAATTTAATATTGAATTCATNATGATATCTAATTACTTAACTCAGGAATATAAATATAATGATTGAAGCAATAACATGGATATTTATATTTTTGGTCCTTTACTGGTCCTACTGTTTTTTTT
>JGI26254J51713_1000484_pt1 | contig 15890 bp, 11 predicted proteins | sample SaaInlV_120m_DNA_3_FD_51713 | JGI IMG/M metagenome (IMG submission 51713)
CCGATGGCTTTACGCGGGTACGTTACTGCTATCGTATTAGGGTTCGCCCACACTCTAGGTGAATTTGGAGTTGTCCTGATGGTTGGTGGCAGCATTCCGGGGAAAACAAAAGTACTATCTATTGAAATCTATGACAGGGTGGAAACTCTTGACTACAGCCATGCCCACCTATTATCTGCAGGCTTACTATCGTTTACCTTTCTAATTTTACTCATCGTTTATTATATCAACCGAAAATTACCTGTTCGCGTGTCATGAACCTCTTATCTGCCAAGTTCAACCTAGCGTTGGATGCGTTTACACTTAAAGTTGAAACCGAGATTCCACTTCAAGGATTTACTGTCCTGTTTGGGCCGTCGGGTAGCGGGAAAACTTCATTCTTGCGTTGCATATCTGGTTTAGAGCGTGCGCCAGAAGGATTTTTAAAAATTGGCGATGAAACGTGGCAGGATGAAAAGAAGGGGATTTTCATTCCGACCAATGAAAGAAAAATTGGTTATGTTTTTCAGGAAATGCGCCTGTTCCCTCATTTAACTGTTGAAGGAAATCTCCGTTATGGGCTTAAGCGCCGCAATCTTCACAACGTTAATGTTCTTTTTAGCCAAATAGTTGAGATTATGGGTTTGGAGACCTTTCTAAGTCGACACCCCCGCAACCTTTCTGGTGGCGAAAAACAACGCGTAGCATTGGCCCGAGCACTTCTGACTCGCCCACGCCTACTACTAATGGACGAACCATTGGCAGCATTGGACACAAAACGTAAACAGGAAATTCTTCCTTACTTTCAACGAATGCAATCCGATCTTAACATTCCAATTTTTTACGTCACGCACTCCCTAAATGAAGTACTACAACTCGTAGATACTATGCTACTGATGGACCAGGGAAAAATAGTTGCTGCAGGGACAGTAGAAGACGTACTCTCCCATCCCGACCTCGGAAGGCATCTTGGACATACATTGGTTGGCACTGTTTTGGACACCACTGTGGTCCGGCAAGATAAAGAGTTCCAGCTAACCGTACTTAAGTTTAATGCTCATACCTTCTATGTACCTCGACGTGATGTTTCACCCGGAGATCGATTGCGTATTCATATCCGAGCAGAAGACGTGACCTTAGCAGTCGAACAAATCGAAAATAAAACTAGCGTGCTCAACGTTTTACCTGCAAAAATAATTGAAACACGGCCCAGCGTCAAAGATGACTGCAAGGTTGATGTCAAACTTGATATCGGTTGTCCTCTTTTGGCATCAATTACTAAAAAATCATTATTTCACCTCAACCTTCAACCAGGACAAAACATATATGCACATATTAAAGCCATTAGAATGGCTCACGAGTTTGATTAGCCAAGGGTTTTAATTAAAAAATACTATTAAAAGGCTTTCACCATATCACTTGAAACACTCCTCCTAACCGGATATGCCCGTTAATGTCAAAGGATTCGTTTAACGAGCAAAATCCGTCCAGCTTCAACATAGAAACACATGAAGAAGGGGCGTAAAACAAACCAAAGTTTCAAATTAATTGGGTAAGAGGAGACCAATACGGCGAAGTGGATAGAGCTTAACCTTTCACGGACGAAATTATCTAATCTAGATCGGTTGGACCTTTTTTTTTCTCCCTTTGGTTTGCTTACTAAAAAGAGTGGGGTTAAGACATATTTCATCGGACCTTCTTTTTAGAATCTTCTGGGAAATAACTTTTTTTAATTTTCCAGATGGGTCGTAAACTTTAACTGGGTGAAGCATCTCTATTTAAACCTCATTTTAATATATTAAACAATGGTCGAGACCTAAGAAAAAACGTTCAAACATAAATAAATCAAATAGATACCATGATAAACGTGCTAATCTCAACCTCTAGTGAACTATAAGGTTAACCACTATAACCTTTAAAAATTAAAAACCCGTTAATCTTATGTTAAGATTTATTAATTTACTGCAAACCTGAGCTAAGTCGATGCTGTCGCAGATAAGTCATATTATTTTCAATGGATTATAATCAACCCATCCTTTATTATTTAATTTTGAACACTGTCATCCAATCTAGTTTGACCCCAATTTTTTAAGACAAATTGTTAAAAATACTCTCCCAGATCCCCCTCTAAAGCGAAGTTAAATAGCAATTTTCTCCTATCAAACTAAGCTTATTTAAATGTATTTAATTCGCACGAAATATTGATTTTGCTTCCAGAATATATTTTAATCTACATCAGACTCAGTTCTACCCTGATTACATTGTGAGGAAGAGGCGACCCCATGGCAAAACCACTTCAATTATTTGTCATTTTTATATTATTTCAATTTTTATTTTTTTCAAACATTATCATTTTAGGAGAAGCAAATGACGATTCCGGTCTAATGGAATTGGGAAATCATGCTTTAGCCGCCGGCAAATATGAGTCCGCTGAAGACTTTTTTAAAAAAGTACTAGAAGCAGAACCAGGCAATTATTTTGCGACCCGCGAGTTGGCGAAGGTGAAAATAAAATTAAACAAGTTGANCGAAGCNTTGTCTCTCCTGAATGACCTTCTCAATCTACCTATTGCAAAAGGTCGTGATATTCTCGTCTATATGAATGGAGANNCTAACCCCCTTAGTGCAGAATTAGTTGACGAANCAGTAATGNTCGTAGATAAATTTGCACAANAGGACAACGATGACTTTGGTAATTTTCTGAAAGNGNAATCAGCTAAGCTCGTTCCTCATTACCGTGTGTANTTCAAGAAGACAGGCAAAATGAAACTTCTGTCAAAAAGTAAAAACCGGATCAAATACCTTGGAATTCCTACGGCTACAAGGGAAAAAATTATGGTCTTAAAATCCCAGGTTAAGAAAAAACTTATTTCTTCAATAAATTTCAAACCGAAAGAAGAAATGGTTTTAATAAAAGCTGGATGTTTTCAAATGGGGAGCAAGCTGGGAGACCCAGACGAACTTCCAGTGCACGAGGTCTGTATATCTTCATTCAAGTTAAGTAAATACGAGGTGAAGCAAAAAAATTACCAAGCTGTCATGAATGTCAACCCTTCTGAAAATGTAGGTGCTGACCACCCNGTAGACAGTGTAAGTTGGTTAGATGCACGAAGATATTGCAAAAAATCAGGACTTCGATTGCCTAGTGAAGCCGAGTGGGAATATGCAGCCCGCGGAGGGAAGCAAACAGAGTTTCATTGGGGTAACAGAGTAACCGGAATAGAGGGGAATTTCTGTGATAGCACATGTGAAATGAATATTCGGGAGCCGCGTGTATCGGATGGGTTCAAGCACACCGCTCCAGTCGGATCATTCCCGCCTAATCCGTTCGGTCTACACGATATGTCTGGCAATGTGAGCGAGTGGGTTCAAGATTGGTTGGATATCGAAAAAAACTACTACATGGTCAGCCCTAAGAAAGATCCACCAGGACCTCGACATGAATTAGACACCTGCGATGGTACCTGCGCCGGGGCAGCATCCATCACTCACAAAATATATCGGGGTGGAGCCTGGAACCAAAAATTTTCAGAAATGAGATCAGCCAATCGCAGGGAATCGCATTTTCAACTACAAGCAGCGGGCAATGGATTTCGTTGCGCTTCAAATTAACAAATACTCACATGTATTTACTGAATAATAAATTCTGTAAAGTAGGCTCCTTTTACCTGCCCTACTGTTAGAAATTGATTTACTCGCGTTGTTATTTCGCCTTTAAGTGTAAATTTTCCTTGAACGGAATAAACATCTTTAAATATTTTTGTACTCAATAACAAAAGAATGGAATCAGTAATTTTTTGAATATTTTTTTTTAGTCCAACGCGAACTTTAGGATTACTCATCTCCAAAGAAACCGTAACCTTCAAAAAGCGATTCCCTCCACTCTTAGCTAGGTTAACAATGAACGGGTCTAGGTGAAACATAAGATCTTTTTTCACCTTCTTTACAGATTTCGGCTCTTCACTTGATGATTTTTCCTCGACTTTTTCTTCCTCTGCAACCTCTTCTTGGGCTTCCAGGTTTCCTTGATTCAATAAAAATATCAATCCTGCAGCAGTGGCAAATGCTAGCAAACTCATACGATATTTTTTCATAGGTATTTTCCTTAACAGTCGATTTCAGTGTGTCTATTCTAATGCAGGTTGAAAGATTTTGGGTTAGTTATTTTAGCTGCTGCACTTAACTCCACCATTTTAAAAATTATTTATATATACACACGCTATAGCGACATAAACACATTACCAAAAAAAATAGATCCTCGAACACTATAATGACATATTACAGTGCATGAACATTACTTACCATGATAGTCATGCTCAAACTTGTTCATTCTCATCGGTTAACATATACTATTGAGGCACAAACAATTTCCTAATTTACTTAGCACAAACGTATTTTGTGCTAAGTAATTTTCCTCAAATCTCACTATAGATAAAAAAATTGGAGAACTTAACTCCCAAAAGGGCAGTGAAGTTATTAGTTGTTCTGTAAATTGCATATCAAAAAGATTAAACAGTTACTTCAGGAAAAACATGCCATGAAGTTTGTTAAGCTAGCAATCGTTTTATTACCCCCTTGTTCCGGACAATATCCTGCTTTATTTCAAAGAAGTTTTGCTGGCATTAAAATGCTTGAGCGGTTGATTTTAACCCTGCAACGGGCTGACTTAGATGAAATTGTCATTCTTTCTCAAGGATCAATGGGCAATATTCGAGAGAAGACTGAAAATGGCATGTCCAATGATTCTAGGTTTCAGGCCGAAATCACTTGGCATGAACAAACAGAAAATAAAGATCAAGAGATTTGGCAACATATTCAGTCTCTTATCGGATCTCAAGTTTTTTTACTGATGAACGGTAACATGGTTGTCACCGCAACTACTATTCAGGACTTTATTGAGCAGTCAAACCAACAAGGGGTGTTTGAAAAAGATGCAATAGTTCGCTTGGAAGGCCCCCAAATAAAATCGGGTAATATTTTTCTCTCTTCCTCATCCAAACTTGAAACACTTAAAAACTACATCACAGATCCTAACACCCGAACGTTAGGCAATGTAATTTCCCTAGATAGCCCAAAGTATTTTGGTAAATTGGTAGAAGACGAATCCTCAACTCGCCAAGTTGAGAGAGATTTTATCAATCTACATAAGCATTATTATCGCCAGTTTATGGATTTTTGGGTCAACTCCTATTTCTCCCTCAAAATATCTTCCTTGCTGGTGAGGACCTCGATCACCCCGAATATACTGACGCTATTTGGTCTTGTTATCGGCCTTTTTGCAGCNTGGCAATTTTCCCAAGGTGATTATTGGGGCGGTTTTCTAGGAGGACTGGCTTTTGTGGGTACTGCTATTTGGGATTGTTGTGACGGTGATGTAGCGAGGCTGAAGTTCATGGAGTCGGATTTTGGTGATACGCTCGACACAACTTGTGACAATTTAAATAACGTTTTTGCCTTCACTGGTATCATGATCGGAATCGCAACGAATAGTGGGTTCTCGCATGCATTGATCCCTTATACTTTATTGGGTGTTGGAGGAAGCTTAATTTTTTACTTTATATATTTCCCGAAAGGGGGGAAAGGNTCCTTCTTTCATGGAACATGGGCTTACGATTTTATCCAGCACCTTGCAAGCCGAAACTTTGTGTATATCGCTCTTTTATTTGGGGTTTTCGGCCATATGGATTGGTTCCTCTGGCTGGCCGGCTTCGGAGCCAACCTTTTTGCGATGGCATTGTACATCAGCAAAAAAAGATTACTTAATAGATGACATGTCTATAAAGACAACTTTTTAAATTATTAAAAAATATTTAGAGATCTTCATCACCAAAGGGTGGAGAAGAGTTGAGCGTGGTTTCAGAGTTAGCTGGACACAGTAGCATCATCACAACCCAACGCTACGCTCACCTTAGTCCCGAAGCAAAACGCAAAGCAATTTCTTCACTGAATGGCTTCAATTTGGCTTCAATCAAATAAAAAGGCCTAACCGAAATCGGTTAAGCCATTGTATTCAAAAGTGGAGCTAGCGGGGCTCGAACCCGCGACCTCTTGCATGCCATGCAAGCGCGCTCCCAGCTGCGCCACAGCCCCAATTTGTTAATTTCCCATATTGCTAACTCTTGCAAGCAATATTTTAGCAGAACTGAGCATTAATAGTGCATTCAAATTTTATCTTTCATTCATTTTAACACTAACTCTAATTTTTATCACATCCACAAAATGTGTAATTTAAATTTCTAAAGTTTTTTTGAGAAAATGGCTTGCAAAATAGTAGATCGGTCGTCATCGTAGACTCTCCCAAATGAATGCTTTATCTTTCTGATAACTTCCTGAGAATAATTTATAAAATAAGCTGCAATTAAAAGGGCTTGATACCTTCTAATCATCATCCCATCATAGAGAAATACCAGTTTTGAGCGAGACTTGCCTTACGCCTCTATCACTATATAATATAAAATGTGCTTTTCCGCAATCCTATCAGATAATCGGTTCATAATGGTTATCCGTTCCCTCACTTTTTTACGGATATTTTGTGTTTAAAAATTTTAATCGACGTCTTCGAAATATTTTTTTGACTGGTTTTTTGATAACNCTTCCTATTGCTATTACTATCTTCATTCTCACCTTCCTCTTTAAAAGTCTTGACACACTATCTCCTGTTTTCACTCACTGGTTGATTTTGCTGGGCGCTCCTATTCCAGAGGGGTACCGCATTCCTTTTCTGGGGGTGGTCATGACCTTTGTTATTGTATTTTTTGTTGGCGCAGTGACCACCAATATATTTGGAAAAAAAATACTTCATTTATGGGAAAAATTTATAGAGAGAATTCCTTTTGTTCGGCGTATTTATAAAGGTACTAAGCAGGTCGTATCTTCCTTTGCGACAATGGATACAAAGTCATTCACTAAAGTGGTACTCATTGAGTTCCCGAGAAAAGGAGCTCACGCAATCGCCTTTGTTACAGGNAAAACAAGCGGCGAACTTCAACGCCTTACAAGTNACAACCATATGAAGATTTTCATACCCACCACACCGAACCCAACTTCAGGGTTTGTAGTATTCGCTGATCCTAGCGAGCTCATTACACTTGATATGACAATCGAAGAGGGCATTAAATACGTTATATCTGGCGGAATTGTGACGCCCGAACATGTTGAGAAATTAATTAAGAATTCTAGTGCGTGATCCACCCTACCGATAGAATTATTTATATTGACAACCACCTTATAGCTGTAACCAAACCAGCGGGACTTCTAACACAACCCGACCGTAATACAGATGAGTCATTAATTGACCAAACCCGCCAGTGGATTAAAGATAAATATAATAAGCCCAATAATGTTTTTTTGGGACTAGTTCACCGCTTAGACCGTAATGTCTCTGGTGTTGTCCTGTTTGCTCGTACTTCAAAAGCAGCCTCTCGACTTTCTAAACAATTTCGGGAAGGAACCCCAAAAAAATACTACAGGGCGATTGTCCTTGGTAAATTAAAAGCAAAGCACACCACTCTCGTGCATTATCTTCGAAAGGAAAAGTCGCTAAGAGCTACGGTTTTCCCTAGAGAAACACCTACTGCAAAACGTTCGGAGTTATCATATGAGGTTATCAATTCCCTGGAAAAAAAATCTCTACTTGAAGTATCACTTTCTACAGGGCGATTTCACCAAATTAGAGCACAAATGGCATTCATCGGTCACCCCATCCTAGGTGATGTAAAGTATGGGGCCCCAGAACCTCTGCCAAATCAAGAAATTGGTCTTTATGCCCACAAATTGGTTTTCAATCATCCCATTTCAAGCGACGAAATCACACTAACTGCTCTAGAGCCAAAAACTTGGGAGAAGTTCAAGCTTTAAAACTTTACTAAACATTCTATTGTGCAGGTACACTCGATGCGCTAATTTCTCTTGGATCTATGAGAGAACCTTTTACAAGATCANCTTTATGAGTATGGTAACCAATGTCCATAAGAAGAGATAAAAGAATGGGAACGAGAAAAAGTGTGAATATGGCCGACACTCCCAAGCCGCCAATCAAAGCGGTACCCATGCCTCGGTAAAGTTCAGTACCCGCTCCTTCACCTAACGCCAGTGGAATCATTCCGAATATACTGGAAGTAACTGTCATCATAATGGGCCTCAGCCTAGTTTCACAGGATTTTAAAAGTGCCTCCCTCTCGTCCATGCCAGACTTAATATTGTTAAGCATCTGGTGAACTATAAGAATGGCATTATTCACAACAATACCGGCAAGAATAACGATTCCTAACTGAGTTAATATATCGAATGTAATCCAGTTCCAGCCTCCAGCAAGAGTCTCTGCGTCAGATACTTTCCACTCTCTAAGAATATCCAGAATATTTTTTCTTTGTAAAACGTTATTGCCAACAATCCCCACGAATGACCCAGAAACTGCAAGAACAACTGTAAGCATCACAATGAGAGGATGCAAAAAAGAAGCAAACAATGCCACCAATAAAAGATAAATAAACCCGACTGCGTAATAAAAACTATTCAGAAGAGATTTTTGTGTCGAGGCAAGTTCATCTGCTGCACCCCCTACACCTAAACCAAAATCTTCACCTAAAGTTTGCCTAGCCGGAACTAATTGTTCACTCTCAATCCGATTTATCACCTGTTGCATTGGAAAATCTTTTTTTACTTGAACTCTTAAGACGATAGCCCTTTCTTTCTCTATGTGGTCGATACGGGCAGGACCCGCATTAACTTCAATGTCTGCCAAATGACCTAAATGGGTCATCTTATTTTCTTTGGTCCAAATAGGAAGATCTTGATAGTCATTCAGCCCAAGTTTGCTTCCTTTCTTTCTCTGTACCAAAACAAAATCAATGGGCTCTCCCTGATCGTTATATTCTCCCAAGTATTTACCCGCATTAAGTGACTCGATAATATTCCCCAGTTCATTCATTCCCATGTTAAGCCTTGCTGCCTGTTCACGACGGGGAATAAACCTTAACTCTGGGTTGCCAAATTTGAATTCCGGCCTAACTGAATGCACGCCTTCGCTACCTGAAAGTTTGCCCATTAAACCCAATGCGATATTTTTTAGTTTTAGGATATCAGGGCCAGTAATTTCTACCTGGAATGTTTTGTCTGCTGAGCGAAATATTGGCCTTTGTAATGCGAACGCAAACCTATAGCCCGGTATCTTAAAAATCTCTTTTCCCATTTCNCTAGCCTTTATAGCCATTTTCACTTCCCCACGTTGACCCGAGGCTAACTCCCTTTTCACAATAGCACCTCCACCGTTGAACCGAGAGGCGAACACGGTAAAGTTACGGTCCACATCCTCCATCCCAACAATCTTATTTTCATAAGGTGCAAAATAATTCATATTTGTTTCTGCCTGCACCCCTGCTACCGGTTCGATCAGCATAAAAACCATGTTAGTGTTGCCATAAGGAAGGTAATCTTTCTCGGGAAGAATGGTAATACTCCATAACATTACCGTAATGATCCCACCGATTACTCCCACTTTCGCAATGATCCCCTTAATCGACTTGTCCAGTAAGCGACTCATAATCTTTGTGTATCCTTCAACCACCTTAGAACCAAAAAGAACCAACGAACGAAGCAATGTACGATGAAGAAATCCTGGTTCGTAAATCTCGCCTGGACTAAGACGAATCAATAAAGTGGTTAAAGTAGGAATCACTGTAATGGAAACAATCAAAGATAAAGCAATACTGCCACTAATGGTAATCGCAATATCTCGAAACATCTGACCTGCTTCTTCTTCAATAAAAACTATAGGAACAAATACAGCTAGAGTAGTTAGTGTAGAAGCGAGCACTGCACCCCAGACCTCCGCAGCACCATCATAAGCCGCCTTAAAAACACCTTTTCGCATCGTCAGATGTCGATAAATATTTTCTAAGACAACAATAGAATTGTCTACCACCATGCCCACTGCGAAGGCCATGCCCGCAAGAGAAATAATATTAATNCTACGGCCTAAAATTTTCAGAATGATAAACACCGCCACCAAGGTAACCGGAATACTTATGGCGATAATCAAAACCGAACGTACCGACCCTAAAAATAATAGTAGCACCGCAACAGCTAACATAGCTCCAAAGCTAAGGTTCGATTTAACTAGTCGCATTGCTTCATCAATGTAATCCACATCCTTATAAACAATTTTTAGATTGAGCGGTATTCCTCGATTAAGCAGTTCCTTGTTTAGTTTCTCTACCATTTTTTCTGCTTCGTTACAGGTCTCTACCACGTTAGCCCCTGCCTTCCTAATTACACCAAATGCGTTGGACAATTCACCACTAATACGAACTAGGGAATCTGTTCTCTTGTAACTATCCTCGACAATAGAAAAGTCTTTAACTCTAATAGTACGATCTCCATCACGCTTTATGACCGTCTCCATAATTTCACTAGTACTNGAAAACTCTCCTAACGCACGTACCGTGTAAGCTCTTCCTTCTTCATCGTGAAATCCTGCTCGCGTATTTTTGTTTTCATCTCGCAATCGCTTAATAATTTCATCGTAAGTGATCCGTAACCTGGCAATACTATAAGGGTTAAACTCAACTCGCATTTCTCTTTCTTCCCCACCAAAATGCCAAACGTCTGCTATTCCAGTGACTCTTCGTAGAGCAGGAATAATAATATCCTTCCCAATTTCGTACCTATAATTCTGGTTTATTTTAGGCATTTTTGGATCTGGCTTATCAAAAACAATCCACATAATTGGATTTGAGTTATCTGTAGAGACACTTTTAAGGGTNGGCTTATCTGAAAGTACTGGCAGGTCCTTCACTTGCTGAAGTTTATTGTTAACATCGATCATTGCAATTTTNTTNTCAGTNCCCCACTCAAACTCTAAAGTAATGGTACTCANACCATGCTGACTACGAGAGGTCATTTTTTTCAAACCTTCAACTGACTCCAATTGCTCTTCGAGGCGACGGGTGATATTACGCTCTACTTCATTTGGCGAAAGACCAATATACTCTGTACGNACTTCTATAAGAGGTTTATCAACCGTAGGTGTAAGTTGGCGAGGAAGCGTGTTAAAACAAATGATACCCACCACAGATACGAGAACCATCACAACAGTAACAGAATGATAGTTACGTATAGATTTATCGATTAGCTTCATCAGGCTTCTGGTTGATCAGGTTTAATTCGTGTTTTATTTTTCTTTGGTTCAACANCAAAGTTTGTTCCTGTTTCAGGCTCAAAATTAGTGATGAATACTTTTACTCCAGGAAATACAGCACCAGCTCCTCTAAGAATTAATTNTGAGTCGGNTGAAAGTTGGTGAGTAAAGTCATCTATCTCGACAAGTTCGCCTTGTTCTTTATAAGCTCTTACAGGAATAAGGTGCGCCTTGCCCTCTTTAACTACATAAACCACAGTTCCATTTTCACTTATTACCAGCGCAACAGAAGGGACATGCATTACATTTTCACGAACACCAAAATTCATTATTCCTACNAAAGTAAGTCCTGGAAAAAGAACACTGTTAGGTCGATGCAATTCCATCTGAACGCGTATATTGCCAGAATAGATATCTGCATCTGGAATCACTCGCAAATTACCCCTGCCCTTGAATTTCAAGCCAAGTTCCTTAACCCAAAAATCAATACCTTTAAGTTTATTCAGCTTATTTCGGTATGCCTGTGGCATTTCAAGGACCGCTTTCAATCGAGCCGAGCTAACCATTTCGATAACTGGCGATCCTGCCTGCACAAAAGCCCCCTCCTCAATTTTTTTATTTATAATTACCCCACCAAATGGTGCGAGAATAAGTGTTTTCGATAAATCAAGCTGCGCCTTCTCTAATCGCTTAACAATTCCTTTTCCTTCTGCTTTAAGTTGTTCAATATCTTCATGGCGGGACTGTTTGGCAGCTTCAAAGGCTGCCTTCCCTTCACGCAGTCTTTCTTCAGCCTGCCGAACCCGATCATCTACCTCGTCAAGAATCGACTGAGCAGTCACTCCATCTTTTACTAGCTTTTGAAACCGATCCTGTTCTTTAATAGCTAAACCGAGAGCACTTTCATTTACTCTAACTCTCGCCAATAATTTTTCTTTCTCTTCTGGCCGTAATCCTTCGACAGCCTTTTTAAATTCTTCTTCAGCGACAGATATTTCGGCTTCAAGTTCTTCTACCTCAAGCTGGTATTCTCTAGAGTCTATTCGTGCCAAAAGATCGCCACTTTTGACTGTATCGCCTTCTCTTACTTCAACGTCGGTAACCTGCCCCACTACTTCTGAATTGATGATCACGCGTTGTTCTGCATGAATATTTCCAACCGTGCGAACTTGATCTGTCACATCTTTAAAAATGATCTTACCAATTTGAACCGGCAGAGAAAATTCACGCTTCTTTTTTGCGACCTCTTCTTTTTTCACACAACCCGAGGAAATAAAAAATATCACTAGAACTGCGAGGACACTTAAAAGACCTACCCTCACTATAGATAAAATTTTTGCTATAATTATCGCCATAAATATATTTTTATATTTAATTTTTTTTTAATAATTGTACTAAGTCCTGTGAGTTTATATAGACACCATTATGAAACCCACCTTCTCTAATAATCCTTTACCAGTGAAAGAATTCGATTACCAATTATTGGATACCGGAAACTTCAAAAAACTAGAGCGGTTTGGACCTTACACATTTGTTCGCCCCGCCCCTCAGGCTATCTGGCCTCCGCAATTATCTAAAAGCGAATGGGATAAAGCCAACGGTGAGTTCAGTCACCACAAAGGAAAATCAACAGGAGGTGGCGAATGGACCTTTCGCAATCCAGTTCCAAAAAATGGTTGGCCACTCCGATTTCAAGATCTTATTTTTACTGTCCAGGCCACCTCATTTGGACATTTGGGTTTGTTTCCTGAACAAGCCCAAAACTGGGACTGGATAGCAAACAAAGTCAAGGAGCTTAACGGCAATAAACCCAATGTTCTTAACATGTTCGGCTATACGGGGGCCAGTACATTAGCGGCCGCTGCAAAGGGGGCAAATGTCACCCATTTAGATGCTTCTAAAACTTCTGTGACCTGGGCGCGGAAGAATTTAGAGTCCTCTGGGCTTACTGATTGCTCAGTCCGCTGGATAGTTGATGATGCTGAAAAATTTCTCCAACGTGAATATCGCCGTAACAGAAAGTATGACGCTCTCATCATGGATCCCCCTTCTTTTGGACGGGGCCCTAAGGGAGAAGTGTGGAATATAGAAACCCAAATGACTACATTGTTAGCCTTGTGCAAAAATATTTTATCCGAGTCTCCTAAGTTTATTTTATTAACCACGCATTCTCCGGGGATATCCTCGTTGTCTCTAAAAAACATGCTGATCAAGTTTTTGGTCTCCCCTGATTCTGGGCGTTTTCAAACAGGAGACATGTCCATATACGATACCGGGTCAGGCCTTCAACTTCCCAATGGATTTTACGCTCGCTTTTCAGCTAACCCCTAAGAAAGAAATTTATGGCTCTAGAATTTTATAATTTAATCAGGGATCACGCAGACCAAACTCCCGATCAACCTGCAATTATTGACGGTGAAGCCACCATCACCTATGAACAACTGCTCGAACAAGTTGAGCGTTTTTCGGGAGGATTGAGCTGTTTGCAATTAACCTCGCAAAGCAAACTTGGACTACTTTGTCTGAATCAAAAAGAATATTTAGTCGCCTTGATGGGGGCTTTTTTAAAAGGGATCACTGCCATCCCCTATAATTTTCTATTGCAACCCGAAGATTTAATCTACATTACGAAAGATGCGGGTATCGACTCTATTGTCGTTGACTCAACATTCATCAAACCGGAAACCATTCCATTTCTTCAAACTTTTAAGAATAAAATCGTTGTCGGCCCTACCGACCCTATGGAACTGGGAAGTAACGCATTAGCATACGAAAACTTTTTGACTAATGCCCGCCGTTTCAAAGCAAAATCACGACATAACAGAACAGTCTCTACCCCTGACGTGATTTTATACACTTCAGGAACAACGGCAAAGCCTAAAGGAGTGATGCTTGATGAGTCTCAATTTTTTTCAAATAGTCGAGACACCCTAACTCATATTCCAATCTCATCTGACGACCGTGTCATTGTTGCCTTACCTTTGTTCCACTCATTCGGCAATATTATGGCATTGATGGTTTTCATGGCAGGTGGCACACTCATTCTTCTAAAACAATTTGCACCTAAGTCTATTCTTCAAAGTATTGAAAAACATAAAGCAAGTATTCTTCCTCTGGTGCCGACAATATATAGTTTTCTTGTGGACCTGTCCGTTCGAAGTGATTACAATCTCTCCTCACTAAAACACTGCATCTCTGGAGGTGCTGCCCTTCCCCGAGCTTTACTTGAACAGGTAGAAGAAACACTCGAAGTTTCAGTAATTGAGGGGTATGGCCTCACAGAAACTTCCCCCGTTATCGCCGTCAACACCTTCAAAGATGGGAGTTTTCCTGGGTCTGTCGGACCCATTATTCCTAATATAGAAGTTAAGATCATTGATGAAACAGGGAAAGAACAACCATCAGAAGAAGTAGGTGAAATACTAGTTCGTGGAAAAACTGTCATGCAGGGGTATTGGAATCTTCCTAAAGAAACAGCTAAGGCGATAACTTCGGGTGGTTGGTTGAAAACGGGCGATCTAGGCCATCTTGACAAACAAAATCGTCTCTTTATCTCAGCCGGCAGAAAAAAAGACCTAATAATACGAGCTGGAGAAAATGTATCTCCACTGGCGATTGAGAATGCATTAATGAATCACCCTTCTATCGCTGAAGTTGCGGCCGTAGGAGTACCTGATGAAAGAGCCGGAGAGCGAGTGAAAGTTTGCATTGCATTAAGACATAAGAAAACAGTAACTGAAAGTGAACTCAAATCGTTTTGTCGAAAAAGTCTCCCAGCATTCATGGTTCCCGATTACTTCCAAGTTATGGACAAACTACCCAAAAATGCAACAGGAAAAATATTAAAGAATGAACTGAAGAAAAAACAAACACGACCTTTTGTCCCCGGAGATAGCAAGTAAGTTCTCTACGGAAAAAATTTTAACTATGAATAAAAATACTCTAAATGTACGGGGTACATATCAATCGCTTTGCAACCCAGAATATTCTGGCTCTAAAGAACTTTTAATAGATGAGAAATTCCTAAATAACTATAAGAATTCTATTGTAATAAAAATCTTAAAATATCTTAGAAACACAGACAAAGTCCTTGAGTTTGGCGCTGGGGTTGGGACGCTTGCTCAAAATTGGGAAATAAAAACAGGTGTGAAGCCAGAGTGTCTAGAGATAGATGATAGTTTGCGGAACATACTTATTAATAGGGGCTTTAAATGTTATGACAAACCCGGATCAATCACAAAAACGTATAGCGGTATATACACTTCTAATGTTTTAGAACATATAGATGATGACGTTGAGGCATTAAGAAATATTCACGCAATGCTCAAGCCTGGAGGTCATTTGGTTATATATGTACCTGCTTTTATGTGCCTGTATTCTAAGCTTGATTCTTCTATTGGACACTATCGTCGTTATCATAAGGAAGAACTATTCGAAAAACTGAGAAAAAGTAGATTCGAAGTAATAGATTCGTTCTATGTTGATTCAATTGGTTTTTTTGCTTCTTTGGCAATTAAGTTTTTTGGATACAAAGGTCGTTTAAGGTTGGGTGGCAAGACGAGTCTTTTACTTTACGACAAACTCATCTATCCTGTTAGTGAAGTTTTGGATGCTTTAGGGTTGAGATATTTTTTCGGGAAAAATATTCTTGTGGCAGTCAGGAAAAGAGGTCAAAAAATAAGGGGCTCTTGACTTACATATTTTTAGCGCACCGAAAACCTAGATTCTCAAACCGATAATTTCTGAAGAAAGCCTTGCGCCATGCAGAACGTAAG
>JGI26254J51713_1000514_pt1 | contig 15593 bp, 15 predicted proteins | sample SaaInlV_120m_DNA_3_FD_51713 | JGI IMG/M metagenome (IMG submission 51713)
CCAGTCACAGAAATTGTTTTTGGTCAATTACCATATACTCTTTGGCTTATTTTTAGTGCTATTTTTGGTGCCATGCTTATTGGAATCCCTCTTGGTTGTTACTCAGCCCTACATCGCAACACTCTAGCAGACCGAGTTACTGGTGTTATTTCTGTCGCTTGCATTACCGCACCTTCATTTGTTGTTGCATTGTATTCATTGCTTATTTTTGCCGTCACACTTAAGTGGTTTCCTGCAATAGGGGCTGGAGATAAAGGAGATTTCTTTGATCAGGTGAGTCATCTTGTCTTGCCAGCATTTGCAATCGGTGTATCTTGGGTAGGCTATTTATCACGTTTAGTTCGCGCATCGATGCTTGAGGTGTTAGGTGAAAATCATATCCGAACTGCACGGGCATTTGGGTTAACTGAGTTTACTATAGTCTATCGTTATGCTTTAAAGATTGCGATATTACCAACAGTTACAGTTATCGGAGTAGGCATGGGTTTTCTAATCTCAGCTGCAGTATTAACTGAAGTTGTGTTTGCTCGTCCTGGCATCGGTAAGTTAATTATTGAATCGATTACGACCCGAAATTATCCCGTAGTTATGGGGTCCGTGTTGATCAGTACAGGTTTGTTTGTCATTAGTACAACAATATCAGATCTTGTTAATGCTTCGTTAGACCCTCGAATCCGAGCTAACTTGTAAGGCAGTTATGAAAGTTGCAATCAAAAGAATTTCTTCAGATCCACTTGGATTACTTGGACTATGCTTAGTTACCTTAATGGTGGTCAGCGCATTAGGTGCATCAATATTTGCGCCCTACGACCCGATTCAACTTAATATAATGGATCGCCTTCAAGGGCCATCAGCTAATCACCTACTGGGCACTGATCAGCTTGGAAGGGACTTATTTTCACGAGTGCTCTTTGGTGGTCAGGTTGCTTTAAAGGTTGCATTTTTAACAATTGGATTAGCTCTAATTGTGGGAATCGTTCTAGGACTGATTGCTGGTTATGGACCAGCTTGGCTTGATAATTCTATTATGCTTTTATTTGATACTATTCGTTCAGTTCCTACTATTATGTTAGCACTGGCTGCAGTTGCAGTGGTGGGTCCCTCTATAACTACGGTAATTTTTGTAATTGCTGTGAGCTCGATACCAAATTACGGTCGTATTGTTCGAACTCAAACACTGACTATTAAGTCGAAGGACTTTGTCAACGCAGAAAGGCTTATGGGTGCTTCATTACTAAGAATCTTATCAATACATCTATTACCAAATATTCTTGGGCCACTCCTCATTCTTGCATCGATGGATATTCCAACTATTATTGCATTAGAGGCTGGTTTGAGTTTTCTGGGTATGGGCGTTAAACCACCAACACCTTCCTGGGGTAGTATTCTGAATGATGGCTTCACTTTGATTCGAAATACTCCTTGGCCAATTATTGCTGGTTCGATTCCATTAGTATTAGCTACACTCGGCTTTACTTTCCTTGGTGAATCATTACGTGATCTTCTCGACCCCAAACTTAGGAAATTAATATGAGTGATAACATTCTTAGAATTCGTGATTTGTCGGTTAATTATCAAACTGATCGAGGTATATTGAAAGCCTTACGTCACGTCGATCTTGATATACCAAAGGGTTCAATTGTTGGTGTAGTTGGCGAGAGTGGTTGTGGAAAGTCCACTTTGATTACCTCAATTATTCGGCAACTTGATGCTAATGCCGATATTCCTAATGGCTTGATCGAGTTTGAAAAACAGGATCTTCTGAAGCTTTCACTGGATAAAATGCGCAATATTTCTGGCACTAAACTTTCGATTGTATTTCAGGACCCAATGTCTACACTAAATCCAGTGTTATCAATTGGTCGTCAGATGATAGATATTCAGTATCGTGATAAGATTAGTAAGAAGATTAAAAAACAACGTTCGATTGATATGTTGACCAAAGTAGGTATACCAGATCCTCAAAGCCAGCTTAATCAATACCCGCATGAGTTATCAGGAGGGATGCAGCAACGTGTATCGATTGCCATGGCATTGCAGGCTGGACCATCTTTACTGATTGCCGACGAACCCACCACTGCACTTGATGCGACTCTCGAGGTTCAGATACTTAAATTGTTAAAAGAGCTTCAGGAGGAAATAGGTTGCTCAATATTATTCGTTTCACACCACCTTGGTGTAATAGCTGAACTATGTGATCATGTAATAGTTATGTATGCGGGTGAGATTGTAGAGCAGGGAAGTACATATGAAATATTCAATAATCCAGCTCATCCATATACAGTTAAATTATTGGAATGTGACCCTGCTAGTATTTCAAAAAAGCAACGCCTGTTGCCAACAATCCCTGGAGAAATACCCGATCTAATAAATTTATCTGGAGGTTGTATATTTAAAAACCGGTGTGATCAATCTATTGATCGCTGTGATAAACATATTCCGAAATGGAATGAGTTTGCCGACAATCATTATGTTAGTTGTCACTTGATAGAATCATGAGTAACTTACTTTCAATTAAGAATCTTCGTGTTCGGTTTCGGACCAAGTCACCACTACAGGCAATGATTCAGAAAATAGAAGATCCATACATAGATGCAGTCAGACAGGTTTCATTAGATATTAAACAGGGTGAAACCTTTGCCTTAGTTGGTGAAAGTGGCTCTGGAAAGTCCACCTTAGCACTTGCTATTACCGGCTTACTCACTGCTGCAGAAGGTCAGATTAAGTTTATGGATGAGGATGTGACCAATATGACTTCATCGCAAATAATGGCTTATCGAAAAAAGATTTCATTTATTTGGCAAAATTCAATCGGCTCACTTAGTCCAAGGATGAGTGTGGGCTCTTTAATAACTGAAGGTTATAAAATACACAACCTTAAAGATCGAGATATAAAAATGGAGGCAGATCGATTACTAAAACTGGTTGGATTACCCACAAATATTAGAGAGCGTTATGCGCATGAACTTAGTGGTGGCCAGGCTCGTCGTGTCGGCGTTGCAAGAGCTATAGCATTAGATCCTAAGCTAATTATTGCTGATGAGCCGACTGCGGGTCTTGATGTTTCAGTGCAAGGTGAGATATTGAACTTACTTAATAAGCTTAGGGATGACTTAGGAGTCAGTTTGTTTGTCATTACTCATAATTTAAATATCGTAAGACATATCTCCGACAGAACTGCGGTAATGTATCTTGGTCGATTTGTCGAACAAGGTCAAACAGATGATATCTTTGCAAAGCCAAGACATCCATACACCCTAGCATTATTATCAGCAAATCTAACACCTTATTCAGAAGCAAGTTTAAAGAATAGAATCGATCTTAAGGGTGAGGTGCCGAGCCTAATGAATCGACCTAATGGATGTGAGTTTCATACACGCTGTCCGTTTTCTAGTAAACATTGCGATAATGAGTTTCCACCAATACATACTTTTGATCGTGAACAAATTTTGACCTGTCACTATCCTCTAAATAAGAATTAATGATGGGAGTTATTAAGGTTAATCATTTTTGGATACCAATGCCGGATGGCACTAGACTTGGCGCTCGACTTTGGATGCCAGATGGCAAAGACTCTTACCCAGCTATTCTTGAGTACATACCATATCGAAAAGATGATTATACGGTCAAACGGGATTCGAATACAATTGCTCATTTTGCTAAACATGGTTATGCATGTATCCGTGTTGATATGCGGGGTTCAGGGAGCTCCGATGGTATTCCTTACGATGAGTATACTGATCAGGAAATAGATGATGGTGTAGCTGTAATCGATTGGATTGCTAGTCAGTCTTGGTGTAATGGCAAGGTCGGTACTATGGGAATCTCATGGGGTGGAATTACAGGATTGCAACTTGCTCAGCGATCGCCTGACGCACTTAAAACCATTATCTCATTAGGATCAACTGACCAGCGTTATTATGACGATGGTGGATATTATATGGGCTGTATGGTGGGTCAAACACTTGGCTGGGGTGCGATTATGTTTGGATTTAATTCACGACCACCAGATCCGGAACTAGTTGGTGATAATTGGAAAACACTGTGGCTTGAGCGACTGGAAAAAACACCACACTATCTTGAGCGTTGGCTTAAACATCAACATAAGGATGAGTATTGGTTAAATAACTCGGTAGATGTTAATCATTCTATGATCAAAATACCGGTTTATGTTATAAGTGGTCATGCAGATTGCTGGCCAAATACTGTACCTCGATTGTTGCAGAATCTTAAGGTACCAATTCGTGGTTTGCAGGGTCCATGGTGTCATCGATATCCACACCTTGGTATTCCTGGACCGACTGTGGATTTTCTTTCTGATGCGGTTCGTTGGTTTGATCATTGGTTAAAAGAAAAAGAAACTGGAATCATGGATGAGGCTAAGTACCAAGTTTTTTTACAAGATAGTGTTAAACCAAAAACTTATTATGATAATCGACCTGGTCGTTGGATTGGATTATCGAGCTGGCCATCAGAACAAATTGAAACTAAGTGCTTCTATTTAAATCAAGAGAGTTTATCTATCAAAAAAATACCTAATCAAGCAATGAAAATTTTATCACCACAAACGGTAGGTCAATTTTCTGGAGAATACATGCCTTGGTTTGCATTTGGAGTGGCTGAAGAATTGCCTGGAAATCAGAATATTGAGGACTCTGGATCACTGGTTTTTGATACTGAAACACTAGAACTTCCGCTTGAAATTCTGGGCAATGCTGCTCTTACATTGCATTTGAGTAGTGATCAGCCACAGGGGCTTGTTGCAGTAAGGCTTTGTGATCTTTGGCCAGATGGTTCGAGCACATTGATTACTCGTGGTATTTTGAACTTGTCTCAGCGAAATGGAAAGTCAAATCCTGAGGTAATGATTCCAGGAGAGGTTGAAGAAGTTATAGTTGAGTTGAACCATGTCGCTTATGTTGTGCCTAATGGGCATAAGCTTCGACTAGCTGTTTCGACGAGTTACTGGCCAATTGCTTGGCCTACTCCAACTAACACTTGTTTGACAATTTATTCTGGCTTAAGCTTATTAAAACTGCCAGTTCTTGGAAAAAATACGAATACTGAGGCACTGACAGATTTCAGTAAAAATAATTTATCAGAGGAAGAATTCACCATAACCATAAGAGAATTTAGCCAAAATCGTCAATCTAGGTTTGATGAAAAGCAGAATTTGAACGTAATGGAAGTTAAATCTGATAATGGAAAAATGAGAATTAAAGAGAGTGGTATAGAAATGGGATCAAAGTCTCTATATCGTTTCAGTATTGGCGAGTCGGATCCTCTTTCTGCTAGAGCTGAATATGAATGGGAGTGGGAATATGGACGCGGTAACTGGCAAACAAAAACACATACCTATACTAAAATTACTTCGGATCTAAATCATTTTTACCTACATGCGGTTTTGATTGCGTGGGAGAACAATAAACAGGTATTTAAAAAGGTGTGGGATGAGCAATTTAAACGAGACCATTTTTAGTTTTAGAGGTTTTGAACTTCTTAAGAGGAGTTTTAAACCATACCTAATCTGATTTGAAATCTGATTTGTATACTGTTATCCTATGGTGCTTAATTAGAACTAATTGGTAGATAAGTAAGTCATGTCAAATGAAAATTTTTCTATAAATTTACGTATAGTTTGTGATCAACAAATCTCAGTCGCTCACATTTGTCGAAAGATGGAAATTAATCGACAGCAATTCAACAAGTATTTAAGTGGTCAAATTTACCCCTCAAAATATAACTTAAATACAATTTGCCAATATTTCCAATTGTCGGAAAAAGAGTTTAATCTTAAATCAAATGAATTCCGTCAGATCATACCTAAAAGTCTTCATTCGGAATCAAATCCTGAGAAGAGCGAGCTAGAAAAAATCATTGATTCAATACCCAGTCAAAGTAAGGATTTGTCACGCTACGAAGGTTATTACTACAGCCACTTTCATTCGCTTGGATTTCCTGGTTATATAATTCGGAGCCTGATTCATATCTATCAGTATGAGAATAAGTTTTACTCAACAAGTATTGAGCATCTATGGGACAAAGAAAATGGTGATACTCACCGAAATCGATTTAAATACAAAGGAGCCGTGTTTTATCTTGGTGATCGAATCTTTATTACTGAAGTTGAAACACTAACTAATAATGTTATCCATCACACCATCTTATGTCCCTGCTATAGAAATATTGTAGATTCGCTATCAGGAGTCTCAATGGGTGTAGGTAGCAGAAACTCACATATGCCCGCCGCAACTAGAGTTGAATTCTTATATTTAGGTAAGCAGATTAATATCAGAGAAGTGTTGGGTGGTTGTGGTTTATTTAAATTAAATACCAAGTTGGTTGATTCTAATATCGTAGCACGAATCAATAATGAAATTAATGATCCGGAATATATGTTGAGGGCTTACGATACTTAGAACTCTATTAGTTAAGCTTGATTAGTTGATAAGCATTATTAAAGTCTTTAATTGAAACTACATTTTTCCCAGAAAGTTGGACCTTTTTTAGACTCAGTACGCCATTTCCAGTTGCAACATAACAAGTGTCTTTAATTTGTTGAACTATTGAGCCAGGATTTTTTGAAGACTCATGTTGAACTGTCTCAGCCTCAATAATTCTAATGACTTTATTTTCAAATTGCTTAGCTTTTGCATTAGTTTGCGCTACTGGGCGAGGATTGAATGCTCTTATCATTAGACTTATATTTTCTGCACTCTGGTTCCAGTCTATTTGAGCTTCAATTTTTGTAATCTTTTTTGCATAAGTAGCATCATTATTGTTTTGAGGTTTAGCTTTTAAATCAGAAAGATGAGCTAAGGTTTCAATGATTGCACTAGCTCCAATACTTGATAAAGAATCAGTTAGTGAATGGGACGTTTCAAAATCTGAAATTAAATGTTTTTTTTCAAGTAATACATTTCCAGTATCAAGACCTTCATTCATTTGCATAATTGAAATACCAGTCTCTTTATCTCCTGCAAGTATAGCTCTTTCAATAGGCGCTGCACCCCTCCAGCGAGGTAAAAGAGAAGCATGAATATTAAGACATCCCAGTCTTGGAGTTTGCAATGTGTTTTTAGGCAGTATTTGTCCATATGCTGCCACCACCATAACATCAGGCTTTAATAATGAAAACCTCTCTTGGTTTTGTAATTCACTAAAGTCTTCTGGCTGGATAACTAGCAAATTATTTTCTTCTGCATAAAGCTTTACAGGGCATGCTGATAATACTTTTCCTCTTCCTTTTGGACGGTCAGGCTGACAGTAAACAGCAATTATTTCATGATTTGATTTATGAAGAATAGCTAGAGATTCGACCGCAAACTCAGGAGTGCCTGCAAAAACTATGCGCATTATTTAATGGATTTACGTCCAGCTTTAATAGCCATCGAAACTTGTTTGGGTGAGGTTCCACCTAAATGATTTCGAGCATTAATTGAACCTTCTAGGGAGATCACATCAAAAACATCTTTTTCTATTAATGAGTTCAAGTTTTTAAGTTCATCAAGGCTAAATTCACTTAAATCTTTGTTTTCTTTAAGTCCGTAAGAAACAGCTTTACCAACTACATCATGAGCATCCCTAAAAGCCAAACCTTTGTTTACAAGATAATCAGCTAAATCAGTTGCTGTTGTGTATCCCTTAAGAGCAGAGTTATACATATTATCTTTATTGGCTTCAATAGTAGGAACCATATCAGCAAAAATACAAAGACAGTTATAAATTGTATCAACACTATCAAATAGCGGCTCTTTATCTTCCTGGTTGTCTTTGTTATAAGCAAGGGGTTGTCCTTTCATTAATGTCAAGAGTGATATTAAATTACCAGTAACTCGTCCAGTCTTGCCGCGAACAAGTTCAGGGACATCAGGATTTTTCTTTTGAGGCATTATTGATGAGCCTGTGCAAAAGCTATCAGGCAGAGATATAAACTCAAATTGTGCGCTTGACCAAAGAATAAGCTCCTCTGAGAACCTTGAAAGATGCATCATAATTAGACTTGCATTTGCAGTAAATTCGATAGCAAAGTCACGATCACTGACTGCATCAATTGAATTTAAACTAATACGCTCAAACCCTAAAAGTTCAGCAGTTCGTTCACGATCTATCGGGTAGCTAGTACCCGCAAGAGCAGCGCTACCTAGTGGCATTGTATTAATTCGTTTAAAGCTCTCTTGAAGTCGCTCTCGGTCACGCTTAAACATTTCAAAATATGCCAATAAGTGATGTCCAAAGCTAATCGGTTGAGCAGCTTGGAGATGCGTAAAACCAGGCATAATAGTCTCTTTTTCTTGCTCTGCAAGGTCAAGTAGGGCATTTAGAAGCCTTTCTACTTCTAAAATAATAAGACGCACTTGATCCCTAAGATAGAGCCTAATATCTGTTGCAACCTGGTCATTTCTAGAGCGACCAGTATGAAGTTTTTTACCTGAATCACCACAAATCTCTATCAATCGAGATTCAATATTCATATGGACATCTTCTAAGTCTATAGACCAGTTGAGTTGATTATTGGCAATTTCATCTTTAATCTGATTAAGGCCATCAAGTATCTGCTTCAACTCAGAACTACTTAGTACATTTACCTCACTAAGCATTGTTGCATGAGCAATAGAGCCTTCAATATCATAAAGCGCTAAGACTTTATCAAAAGAAATGGATGCACCAAAGATTTTGACAAATTCATCAGTAGGCTCATTAAAGCGTCCACCCCATAAATGATTTTTTTTAGACTTCATTGTTAAATTTTCTCTGTAATTAATACAAATTTTAATTACAGCACATTATTCCACTATATCGATGATAAGTTACTGAAAATGATATAAAAACCTCACTTAGGCAAGTATTTGATCAATACCTTGCTTAAATGACAGCATAATAATATCTTCAATAGCTAACATTATCAAAAAACACTCGATAAAATAATGTTGGCAACAATATCAATTGGAGATATTAATAAAGTGCTTAAAATTGCAACGCGTAACAGCCCTTTAGCTCTTTGGCAAGCTGAGTTTGTAAAATCAAGATTACAATTTTTCTATCCTGATCTTGAGGTTGAATTGGTGAAAATGACGACCCAGGGCGACAAGATACTCAATACACCCCTTTCTAAAATTGGCGGTAAAAACTTATTTATTAAGGAGTTAGAGGTTGGTATGTTAGAGGGAAGGGCTGATATTGCAGTCCATTCTATGAAAGATGTCCCATATGAGTTGCCTACAGAATTTGAGGTTGGTGCGATTTTGGAACGCGAAAATCCGTTTGATGCATTTGTTTCAAATGATTTTGATAATATCAGTGAACTTCCTCAAGGGTCTAGGGTTGGTTCTTGTAGCTTAAGGCGTATAGTTCAATTAAAAGCTTTAAGGCCTGATCTTGTAATTCTGGATTTACGTGGTAACGTCAATACTCGATTAAGAAAGCTAGATAATGGTGAGTATGACGCTATTATTTTGGCATGTGCAGGCCTTATAAGGCTTGGTTTTGAAGATAGAATTAATCAACATCTTGACGTTGAACAATTCCTACCTGCAGTTGGGCAAGGCGCTTTAGGTATAGAAATTAGAAAAGGTGATAAATCTATAAGTACTCTTATAGAGCCACTTATAAATAAACAAACCATGAATGAAGTTAGTGCTGAAAGGGCTATGAACTCTACTCTCGAGGGTGGTTGTTCAGTTGCAATTGGAGCTTACGCTACTAGTAATGAGACTGAATTACAGCTTAGAGGTATGGTTGGTAATGTAGATTCTGGCGATATATTGAAAGTAGAGGAGTGTGGTACTTTATCACAACCAAAGGAGTTGGGTGAGATGGTCGCAAATAAGCTATTGTCTATGGGTGCAAGAGAGTTATTAAAATGAGTTTGATTTGATATTATCTAATAAACAATTAAATGAAAACCTTAAAGAACTTGATGATTGGAATATCGTAAAAGGAAGACTTTCGAAAGAATTTAAATTTAAGGGTTTTACTCAAGCCTTTGGTTTTATGACTGAGGTAGCAATTACTGCAGAAACTATGGATCATCACCCTGAATGGTCAAATGTTTATAATAAGGTTGAAGTTAACTTAATCACTCATAGTGAGGGCGGAATCACTAAGCTTGATATTGATTTAGCACAGAAAATTGATGCTATCAATAATTCAATAAAATCCTGAATCGCTTTATACTTTTTTTAGAGGATTAAAGTGATTTTTTTAATCAAATAAAGCATCAACAAAATCTCTTGCATTAAATGGCTTGAGGTCATCAATAGCTTCTCCAATACCAATAAAACGAATGGGTAAATTAAGAGAGTCTGATATTGCAAATAAAACGCCACCTTTTGCAGTTCCATCAAGCTTAGTTACAGCCAGGCCTGATAGATTAATAGATTTATGAAATTCATTTGCTTGCTGAATTGCATTCTGACCAGAACCTCCATCTATAACAAGTAGTGTTTCATGAGGCGCATTTTCGTTATGTTTTTTAAGGACTCGCTTAATTTTCTCAAGCTCTTGCATAAGATTATCTTGGGTATGAAGCCTACCAGCAGTATCAGCAATTAGAATATCAATATCCTTAGCAACTGCGGATTGATAAGCGTCATAAACTACTGAGGCTGCATCAGCACCAGTTTTTTGTGCAATTACAGGTATATTATTTCTCTCACCCCAAATCTGAAGTTGTTCAACAGCTGCTGCACGAAAAGTATCACCAGCAGCAAGCATGACAGATTTACCTTCACTTTGAAATAACTTAGCTAGTTTGCCAATCGTAGTAGTTTTACCTGCACCATTAATTCCAACAACAAGAATAACGAAGGTTTTATCGGCTTCAGGATTTAACAAATTCTCTTTAATCAAAAGCGATTCTAGCTCAATTTTTATCAGCTCATAGAGGCCTTCACCATCCTTAAGTTCTTTTCGAGATGATTTTTTTCTTACAGATTCAATGACTTTGTCGGCTGTCTGAATACCTATATCTGAACTAATCAGAAGTATTTCTAGTTCTTCGAGAAGATCATCATCTATTTTCTTTTTGCCAATAAGTAAAGATGAAAGGCCATCACCAAGTCGTTTCTTGGATTTAAATAGTCTGTCTTTTAGTGAAGCTTTATTTGGCTCACTTTGTGGCTCATGACTTTTATTTTTTTTAAAAAAGTTTAACATGTAAGTTCAATTATAAAAGGTAGACAAATTTTACTATGTCATACGATATGATAACTGTAAATCAATAGCTAGTGTTTCATATAACTTCTTTGATGAATCATAGGAAATGATTGAATTCAGACGGTATTATGTATCTATTTTCTGGAGTTTTGATGCTTTGGGTTAAAGCTATACATATTTTTGGTTTCATTTCGTGGATGGCTGGTATGTTTTACTTGCCGCGTCTGTTTGTTTATCATTCTATTGCGGATGATGAAATTAGCATTGAGCGTTTCAAGTTAATGGAACGAAGACTCTATAGGGGCATTATGATGCCAAGCTTTATTATCACAACTGTTTTTGGTTTATGGATGGTACAAAACTATGCTTGGGAAGTCTATAGTGATCAGTATTGGCTTAAAGCCAAGCTAATATTGGCAGGGCTATTAGTTGTATATCATTTTTATTGTGGCTATTTGGTAGGTGTTTTTGCTAAAGATGAAAATACCCGGTCTGACACTTTTTATCGTTGGTTCAATGAATTCCCAGTTCCACTTCTCATTGGTATTATTATTCTTGCTGTTGTTAAACCTTTTTAAGTTGAATTTATGAGTATTACTGAAGACAAAAGAGAACTGAACTCTTATATTGACAGAAAAGTTGATATTCACTCAGTTGCATCGTTCAAGGGAAACGAACACATTATTCGACTTAAATTAAAGTTCGATATTAAAAAAATACGTGAAGCACTTGATGAGGTTAAAGCTAAGTCAGAATTTAAAACTGCTGCTTCAGGTTTTCATGCTCTAGCAATGACTCGAAGAAAAAACCATACAGTGGAATCAGATGAAGACTTAGTTGGACGATATTACACACGAATTGACGAGAGTTATGAGGAAGTAGCAAAAGATGAGTTGATTGACGAATCTGAATTTACTGAATTAGTGGATGTCTTTAAAGGGACCTATTTTGAAACAATTCACAAAGAATTGTCGGCTCGATACCCGATTGGAAGGGTTCGCATTCTAGAAAAAGATAGTTTTAATTGCAACTCTTGGCATAGAGACCCCGAACCACGAATCCATATCCCAATTTATACAAATCCAGGGGCTTTGCTGATTATTAACCACCACTGCACTCATCTACCCGCAGATGGTTCTGCTTATTTCACTGATACGCGTGGTTATCATACGGCTTTAAATGGCGGTATAGAATCAAGAACTCACTTGGTTGCTACTCTTGCTTACCCAGAGTATCAACCTTAAGAAGTATGAGTCAATATAAAAGAAATACTAATAATCCTGAAATACGTGAACTTGAAAATCCAATTGATTTTCGAAGTGATACTGTTTCTTTGCCATCTAAAGAAATGCTTCAATGTGTTGAAAATGCAAAGCTTGGAGATGATGTATATGAAGAAGATACAGAAGTAATTGAGCTTCAAGAATTTGCAGCTGAGCTTTTAGGTAAAGAGGCGAGTTTATTTTTTCCTAGCGGGACTCAGAGTAATTTAACAGCTATTCTTGCCCATTGTCAGAGAGGTGATGAGGTATTGATTGGTCGCGATTATCATACCAATCTCTATGAGGCTCGAGGCGCCTCTGTTCTAGGAGGAGTTGGAATTTGTCCTATCGATATGTCTGAATCTGGAAGTATGAATTTAAACGATATGCTCAGTCAAATAAAGGATGATGATCCGCATTATGCAGTAACCAAGCTGCTTTGTTTAGAGAACACTTTTTCTGGAAAGGTGCAACCCCAGGATGAACTTGAAGCGCTTGTACTTGAGGCTCATAGGCGAGGTCTAAAAGTTCACTTGGATGGAGCTCGTTTATTTAATGCTCATATCCATTCAGGTTTATCATTGAGTGCTTTAGTAGNTAGTTTTGATAGTGTCTCTATCTGTTTATCTAAAGGTTTAGGAGCACCAGTTGGTTCTCTTTTAGTAAGCNATCAAACTATTATTAATAAAGCTATTCGTNTACGGAAGATGNTAGGAGGTGGTATGAGACAAGTTGGNGTTATAGCTTCTTGNGGAATGTATGCCCTTAAGAATAATATTGAGAGACTCCANCACGATCACGATAATGCGAAACTTCTGGCNACTGGCCTATCAAAAATAGCAGAGTTAAAGGTTGAGTATGGTGAGAGCCAAACCAATATGGTTTTTGTTAATTGTCCAAAGAAACATCGGTTACCNTTAGAGAATTTTCTTTTTGACAGGAAGATTCTTGTTGCTAGTCTAGATAGAGGGAGGCTAGTATGTCACTTAGGGGTTAGTGAAAAAGATATTAAGTTTGTTGTTAATGTTTTTGAAGACTACTTCAGAAAACAATAACTTCTTACTCAAGAATTTGATCAAGAAAAACTTTAGTTCGATCATGTTGAGGGTTATTGAAGAATTCTTCTGGAGTATTTTGTTCAACAATTTCTCCATCCGCCATAAAAACAATCCTGTCAGCAACTTGACGAGCAAAGCCCATCTCATGAGTGACACAAATCATTGTCATTCCACTATTTGCAAGCTCAATCATNGTATCTAAAACCTCTGAAACCATTTCAGGGTCNAGCGCTGAAGTGGGCTCATCAAANAGCATCACCTTGGGTTGCATACATAGACTTCTAGCAATTGCTACGCGTTGCTGNTGACCGCCTGAAAGTTGGTCAGGATATTTATCTGCCTGCTCAGGAATCTTGACTTGCTTTAGCATTGCAATGGCTCTTTCTTTAGCTTCATTTTTTTCGATACCTCGCACCCAGTTTGGACCCGCCATACAGTTTTCTAAAACAGTTAAGTGTGGAAACAAGTTAAAATTCTGAAAGACCATCCCTATATCTTGGCGAACAATATCAATATCTTTCATCCTTTCGTGTAGTTCTATACCGCTAACATGAATTCTGCCTTCTTGGTGTGCTTCCAAACGATTAAGACAACGAATAAGGGTAGATTTTCCAGAACCNGAAGGACCACAAATTACAATCTTTTCCTTNAGTTTAATTTCGAGATCGATGTTGGANAGAGCCTNAAAATCTCCATACCATTTATTGACTCCCTTGAGAGAAATGACTGGAGTCATTTCAGTGTTATTTGANATATTGGTTTTAGTATCCATCATCAACTTTTTTGTTTGTATTTTTCTTCAATTCGAGCCTGAATTATCTCGAGCACAATTGTTAGGGCCCAGTAGATCATTGCAGCTGTTAGAAGCATTTCCATGTGTCTGAAATCTCTTTGCCCTAAGGTTCTAGCGAGATACATTAACTCCCAAACACCAAGAACAGAGGCAAGAGAGCTATCTTTTAGCATGGCGATAAACTGATTTCCAGTTGGAGGAATAATAATTGGTATGGCTTGAGGCAAAATAATCTTGCGAAGGATAAGGTTAAATTTAAAACCTAGAGCTCTAGAAGCCTCCCATTGGCCTTTAGGTATGCTCTGTATTCCTGCACGGAAAATCTCTGTCATATAGGCACCATAACAAAGTGACAGGGCGGTAATGGCTGCAGGTACTGCGTCAACCATAAAACCGAGTTGTGGTAGCCCTTTATAGATTAGGAAAAGTTGCAAAAGAAGTGGAAGGCCTCTAAATAGAGAAGTATAAAAACTGGAAATCGCATAAGCAAAGCCGTTATTCGAAAGTTTTGCAATGGCACCTATGACGGCAATTACGGTCGCAATAACGATTGAGATTGCTGAAATATAAATTGTCGTAAATAGCCCCCGAGAAATCATGAGCGGAACCCTGCTCTGGATAAACGACATTTTCAGATCAAAAGAATAGGCAAATGCCAAGAAAAGTAAAAATAATTCAACCCAAACAATTGCAACTTGTGCTTTTAATTTAAAGAAACTAATTGCAAATAAATTAAGGACAAATATTAGTGTTAGAACAAGTGAAACTGCAAAACGACCAAAAAAACCGCTTTCTGTTGGGTCTCCTATAACAGGCCTAAGGAATTCACCAAAAAGGGTGTTTGTAAAATTAAGGGCAAAGAAAATCGCCAATACCGTTACTGATAAACCGATAAGGAATACTGGTTTGTGCAGCGCCTTATCTTCAATAACGGTATCGACGAACATACCTTTGTCTAAGCTTTAACTAAAGCTAACTAACAATTCCTATTAGTAAGCTATAGTGTAGTCTTCAGAAGAACCATCTGCATTTTTAAAGTGCTGAATTGACAACAAACTTAATGTGTAGTCCTTCTGCATTTCAGCTATGATTCTAGCAAGCTCAGCATCTAACTCAGGGTCATTATTGCCCAAATCAGTCGCTAATGAAAGAGGTTCATGGAAAGCCGGATCTCCTAAGAAACGAATTGGATAACCAGCTTCTATTGCTCCTTGTATCATTGGAACAGAATCAATAAAACCATCATTTCGAACGCCTGCACCTAAACGAGTGTCATCCGCACACATTGCACCATCCTTCAAAGAGGTAATTGTGCCCGGTGTA
>JGI26254J51713_1000517_pt1 | contig 15580 bp, 12 predicted proteins | sample SaaInlV_120m_DNA_3_FD_51713 | JGI IMG/M metagenome (IMG submission 51713)
AAAAGTAGATTACAAAATATTAAAAACTATAATTCCTAAATCTTTAAGATAAATTATCGATTAATGGTCGCTTAAACACTATATATACCCGAACAATCACGATTCACAAAAAACCGTAGCTCTCCCCCATAGGTCCTTTAAGTATAAGGTCCTGACACCAAAAGCACCTAATAGTCACAAGAACAAAAAGGCACAATTCGAGCTAATTTTTCGATTTTTATCATGCGTGCCATACCATGTCAAGACAAAAAAAAACCATTATCCATAACTAAAACCACCTTTCCCCATTCAGTCATTTATTATTTTTTTTGTTCTCAATTCTACGGCATTCGCATGTGCGTCCAGATGCTCCATACCGGCAAGCACTCTTATCAATGGGGCTGCTTTTTCTAGAGCTTCTGGAGAGTAAGACATGATNCTGGTTCTTTTTACGAAATCATAAACTCCGAGTGGTGACGAAAACCGGGCGGTTCCGCTAGTTGGCAAAACATGATTGGGNCCAGCAAAATAATCTCCAACGGCCTCTGGAGTGTAGTGGCCTAAAAATATGGCCCCTGCGTTTTTGATTTGCTCGGCACAAGCACGAGGTTCTTTCACTGCAAGCTCTAAGTGCTCCGGCGCTATATCGTTGGCTATCTTGATAGCCTTCTCCAGAGACTCTACAACAAATAGGCGGCACTGGTCGCTAAGTGATTTTTTGATAATTTTCTGTCGGTTCAAGCGACTGACTTGTTTCTCCAACTCCTTCACCACATCCTGGGCTAATTTTTCAGAACAAGTCACCAAAATTGGAACCGCCTGCTCATCATGTTCAGCCTGGGACAATAAATCAGCCGCAATAAAATCCGCACGTGCACTACCATCCGCTACAATCAGGATTTCACTGGGCCCTGCAATCATATCGATATCCACTAAACCGAATACCATTCGTTTAGCCAACGCAACAAAAATATTACCGGGCCCTACAATCTTGTCCACTTTTGGGATCGTATCGGTTCCGTAGGCCATTGCACCTATGGCCTGAGCCCCACCTACTTTAAAGATGGAATCAACCCCAGCAATTTCGGCCGCCACGAGGACATGTGGACTGCATTGCCCTTTTGATGCCGGGCTACACATCACAACCTTCTCCACACCTGCAACCTTTGCCGGAATCGCATTCATCAACACGGACGACGGATAGGAAGCTTTGCCACCAGGAACATAAATTCCTGCAATCTCAAGAGGCCTTACACTTTGCCCCAGCAATACACCATTTTTTTCATATTCCCAGGACTGCTGATCCTGATGCTCATGAAACTCGCGGATNTTTTTTGCCGCCTGCCTCAATGCATCTACCTCTTCATCACTTACATGATTATGGGCTTCATCAATCTCACCCCGTGTCACCCTTATTTNCTCCGCAGATAANTCGTATTGATCAAAGCGACGAGTGTACTCAAGTAATGCACTATCGCCGCTCTCCTTAATTTGTTTTAGAATTTCGCGAACCGTCGCATCATGAACCACAAGGTCAAGGTCAGCCCGGCCAACGACTGCCCTTAGATTGGACTCAAAATCAAGATCANAATGTTTAATAATTTTCATTGCATATAATCCGTAATTTTCTCAAGAGACATTCAAGGAATTAAAAAGACAGGGTGCTTAAAAATTTTTGAGTTGCGGCTCCTTCCTTATGACCTACAGCGGTCATCAACTCCAAGTGTGTTTTAAGGAATATCAAATCATCTGAACGATCCACATCATACCAGACAGGAAGAAGTTCCAACGAAACGCCATTTGATTCCAGTTTGCAGCGGGTTGCTTCCAATACAGTATCACCACCCCACGTAACACCATCAAATAGATTGGTTAACTTCTCTCTCATGCCAATTAAATAGTACCCTCCATCCACACTTGGACCCAGAACCACATCTTGCTTGGAACTAAATGCTTGCCTGATATAAGCCAAGGGCAAACTAGGACTGTCAGCTCCTATAATAATGACCTGCTCATAACCCTCAGCAAACCTTGCAGAAAAAGTACTTTTCATCCTCTCGCCAAGGTCTTTCCCTTCCTGAATAAAAATGCTTATGGATAAAGACTTATCCAGTTGCTCAAAATACCCCGAAATGCTGGATGGATAAATACCAACAAAACAATCAACAGATTCTACAGCGGTGACCGTGTCAAGGGTGTCAGAAAGAAAACAAGTATACAGTTCGCAAGTTGTTTGTAGATCCAAAAACGGATTAAGGCGTGTTTTAACCCGCCCTATTATCGGGTCGCGGGCAAAAACAATCAAAGCATTTTTATTTTGTTTTGCCATTAGAATCTCTATTTTCGCAGATAATTCATCTGACTAAAGAGGAGGACCCTGGGAGACTCCTCCTCCATAAATCGTTTGACTAGCACTTCCAAAGCCAATAAAATCTATCTTGGCATGCGTATCACTCAAATTTTCAAGGAGATCAGACCATTCTTTCCGAGTTAGACATTTCGGCATTCTACTGGATCAATACGCATTTTCAATCTCGAATATTCCTAAANTTCATGCAGTTCATTTCTATTAAGCAGAATTTTCTGTGGCCGGGGATCATTTGTTTGGTNATTTTTCTCTGGATTAAGAAGATGCGAGGATTAGCATTAGTTTTAGCGACCGCTTTAGCGGTATCAATCGCAGATTTTTTAGGAGCAACATTAAAAGAACTAATTGCACGTGATAGACCTTGCCACGTCCTCTCTCATATAAAAGGTATTGCTAATTGTTCGAACAGCTTTTCTTTTCCTTCTAATCACGCGATAAACTCTTTCACATTTGCTACGATCATCACACGTGCCCATAAGAACTTCGCGCTTATCTTATACATTTTGGCTTTGCTGATAGGTTACTCGCGGGTTTACCTTGGAGTACATTACCCCACGGATGTTTTGAGTGGAGCCTTATGCGGTATCCTAATCGGTTACATGGGGTATAAATATTTTTACCTCAAAACATTGGGTCTTTTTAAAAATAAATTTCCTACCCTAACTAACCATGAACTCGCTGAAACAAAAATTTCTAATCATTAAACTTAGCTCCATCGGCGATATAGTTCATGCCTTGCCCTTTCTTCGGACTCTGCGAGCAAATCGTCCCAATGCTTATATCGCATGGATCATCGAGGAAAGTTTTCAGGACCTGGTCAAGTGCAATCCAGATCTCGATGAAGTGATCCCAGTCCGCACTAGATATTGGCGCAAAAATATAAACATACAGTCTTGGAATGAAATCCATCAAATAAGAAAATTATTAAAGAAACGCCAATTTGATTGGACTTTTGATTTACAAGGCCTCATTAAAACTGGGTTCATTGCTAGCATGACGAGCGCACCCAATAGAGCTGGGTTTCATCGCAGTAACTGCCGAGAAAAAATAAATGCCTGGTTTAATAATCAACGTAGTAAATATATTTCTACCGATAGTCATATAGTAGACCGTTGTCTATCACAGCTTTCCATCTTGGGAGATTTTCATCCTCAAATAGAGTTTCCCCTACCCATCGGTGAGAAGGATGAAATTATTTCTAAAGCTTTCATGGTGAAAAATAGCAAGCTCACCGAAAAGCCCATAGCTGGAATCAATCCAGGAGCCGGGTTCCCAACCAAACTGTGGAGCATAGAACGGTACGCCCGATTAGCCGACAAACTAACAGAAGAGCTGGGCTTCTCTATCCTCCTGACCTGGGGACCAGGAGAAGAAGAAATGGTCCGCAGTATCGCCGAGAGCATGAAACAAAAGTCGTGGATAGCACCTGCGACCACGATTGCCGAGTCTATTGGACTATATAAAAAGCTCTCCTTATTTGTGGGAAGCGACTCGGGACCGTTTCATATTTGCTGGGCATTAGGCATCCCAACGGTTTCGGCATGGGGACCAACTGATCCAAACCGCAACGGGGCCTACTCAAAAAACCATGAAGCAGTTTTTCATAAATTAAATTGTAGTTTCTGCTGGAAACGTCAGTGTCCTTTAGGGACAACCGAATGCATGAATAAAGTAACCGTGCAAAACATGTTTGATGCTACGAAAAAAATAGCCTCCGGACATATTAAGATGCTAATCTCTCCTCAACACTCAACTCATTAAACATAAAGGTAATTCAATGGCTTTTGACAAAGAACTTTTAGAAATCCTGGTTTGCCCAAAATGCAAAGGAGAATTAGAGTTAACTCCCGAAGAAGACGGGCTTGACTGCAACGCATGCAAACTAAAATATCTCATCCAGGATGACATTCCTATCATGCTCATCGATCAAGCACAACCATTGCCTTAAACGCACTGCCACTTGGCGAAAAAAACCATGGCCGAACTGGCTCGCAAAATAGAACGTCTCGCAAAGCATACTCTGTGGGCTATCATTGGATTTTTTTTTGGTAAAAAAAAATCTCCTCCTCTTCCTATAAATTTCACATCTGCCTCTTCTATATTGGTAATAAGAACCGATCGTCTGGGAGACGTCGTTTTATCAACACCCGTTTACGAATCCATCAAAAAATCATTTCCGCATCTTCGAGTAAGTGTAATAGTGAACCGCAGCAACATGCCTATCCTGACTGACAACCCAAATGTAGACAAAATAATCCCCTTTAGCCCCAAAAACCTCGGAACCATCATCAAACAACTCCTATGCAATAGGTTTGATATCGCATTTACATTAAATAAAAAGTTTAGCGTCATTGCTTCGTTTCTTGCTCTAATCAGTAAAGCTCAATATAAGATAAGTTACGCCCACGATGAAACAATCTGGCTCTACGATATCCGTTTACCTATAGACAACCAATCTCGCCACGAAAGCTTAAATAACCTTGAACTGCTAAGCTATGCGGGATTGACAAAAATTTCAAAATCTCCACGCCTGTATTTCAATGAAGCAGAGGAAAAAAAGGTCTCCACGATACTAAACGCACTACGCAAATACCCAGAACTCCCACTCATACTAATAAAACCAGGAACACGTATCGGAAAATGGGGATGGAAAGTCGAAAACTTTCAAGTCGTAGCTGAAAAACTATCCAGTTCGAAAAAAGGAGAAGTTTTATTCATTTGTGGTCCAGGCGAAGAACCATTAATAGACCGTATCAATAAACAGGCAAACTCAACCATTGATCGTTTGCCAGTTCTTTCGATAAAAGAGTTAGCGCTAGCTATAAAAAAAAGCGACCTGCTGTTTTGCAATCACACAGGCATAATGCATTTTGCTTCGGCAGTAGAAACACCTGTGGCAGTGATCTTCAAACATGGCGAAACAGCACGATGGGGACCAACCAATACTCCTCATATCATTCTCGAAGAAAAAAACTCGGATATTCTCTCACCAAAAATAGTGGTAGATCAAATCAACCAATTACTAACTAACACNCAGGCTCGCAAAACTATATAATATCCACTTGTTCTGTTAACCTGTTTTTTAAGAAATTTCTCCATTGGCAAGTAACCTAACTATTTTAAATTAGACCGCTGTAAGTATATTTAAAAATTACTTAACACTACATACGCATAAAAAATTTCACAGGTACTATCACTTAGGGACCCATGATGAATAAACCTCAGGCATTACACAATTCGCTAACAGGAATCAAAGGACTGGTTTTTAACGAACCGTTACTCTTTGAAATGGGATCCCCGGGTCGCACTGCCTACTCACTCCCAAAATGTGATGTCCCTGAAGTGGAACTTGAAGCAATTCTTCCTGCCACAGAAATTCGTAATCCCATCGACAACCTTCCCGAACTAACGGAACTCGATGTTGTTCGACACTTCACAAGGCTCTCACAATGGAACTTTAGTATAGACACCAATTTTTACCCGCTTGGCTCCTGCACGATGAAATACAATCCAAAGGTCAACAACGAAACCGCCAACCTTCCCGGATTTGCACAGCACCATCCATACACACCTGAGACTCTTTCGCAGGGAAGCCTTCAACTTATGTTTGAACTGCAAGAATACCTCAAAGAAATAAGCGGTATGGCGCATGTAAGCCTGCAACCTGCAGCCGGAGCACACGGTGAATTGGCAGGCATGCTCATGATTCATGCGTANCATTCGACTCAAGGGACACAGCGAAAAAAAGTCATCCTGCCCGACTCTGCCCATGGAACTAATCCAGCTAGCGCAGCGTTATGTGGATACAGCGTTATTCAAATACAGTCCGACGAACGTGGCCTCATCGATCCCAAAAAATTAGAGTCGATAATGGATGAAGAAACTGCAGCCATAATGCTGACCAATCCAAATACTCTAGGNATATTTGAAACTGACATATTAAAAATNAGTGAAATTGTTCACAGTAAAGGGGGCCTGGTTTACTGTGATGGGGCAAACCTAAATGCGATAATGGGAAAAACAAAATTGAACCGCATGGGTGTAGATGTTTTACACTTTAATCTACATAAAACATTTTCCACACCTCACGGAGGGGGAGGACCCGGAGCTGGTCCTATAGGGGTCGCCGAAAAACTATCACCTTTTCTTCCAAAGCCTATCATCGAACATGCTGACGGGAAATACACGCTTAACCATGACCGCCCTGATAGTATTGGAAAAATGAAAGCTTTTTATGGGAATTTTGGCATCCTCGTTCGAGCCTATACCTACATCAGATCGCTAGGACCAGAAGGAATTAAACAGGTAGCAGAAATGGCGGTTCTCAACGCCAACTATATCAAAGCCTCGCTCTATAAACACTATCATCTACCCTATAACGGACCCAGTCTGCATGAGTGCGTATTCAACGACAAGCTTCAACTCAAAAACAAAGTGAGTACTATGGATATCGCAAAAATGCTCATCGACTATGGGTTTCATCCTCCCACAGTTTACTTTCCTTTGGTCGTCAAGGGTGCATTGATGATCGAGCCGACTGAAACTGAATCAAAGGAAACACTCGATGACTTTATCGTAACCATGAAAAAAATAGCTGAACTCGCAGAGACCAAACCGGAAGTTTTTCACAATGCCCCTCATATGCCTGTCGTTTCTCGCCCAGATGAAATCACGGCCGCCCGCAACCCAAAGCTTAGATGGAAACCAGAAAGGTCAGAACTCTCTTAGAAAATATTTAGGAACCACTATTTTTGTTCTACTGATCTTGAAATAGTTTTCATTAAAACTCTTCTTAAATACGACAATGNAATATAAAAATTTTTGGAGATTTTTTTTCTACCNCTATTTCTAGTCAGTGAAACTCAAGGAAACACTACAAAAAGAGAGCTTGAATAAGAAGGAGAGCGAGTGTTGTCACAAGGACGGCTCCAATGAGGTTTAGAGCAAATCCAGCACGTGACATCGCCGGGATCGTTACCCATCCACTCCCAAATACGATAGCATTAGGAGGTGTCGCAACAGGCAGCATAAATGCAAACGATGCCGAAAGTGTTGCAGGTAACATGAACATTAGCGGGTGAAAACCAGCAACCACAGCCGCGGCCCCCATCACAGGTAAAATTATAGTAGATGTAGCAGTGTTNGATGTAAGCTCGGTCAAAAACGTGATTCCCAAACACACGAATAAAACTACAGCCCATAAAGGAAACGACGACAACCCGGTCAACTGATTNCCTATCCAACCCGTNAATCCCGTTTCAGTAAACCCCGAGGCAAGAGCAAACCCACCACCAAACAATAGTAGTATTCCCCAAGGCATACGTGTCTCTACTGTTTTCCAGTCAAGAAGAAAATATTCACGCTGATCGTTTTTCACAATTCCTTCTCTATAATTAACAGGAAGGAGCATTAATAAAACACCCATTATCATTGCAACTGTTGAATCGTGAAACATTTCAGGATTCGGAAACAAACCAGACCATCCGGGCATTGTGACTGACCCCAACACGAGGGGCTTACGAAAAATCCACATCAAAGCGGTCATGGCAAAAATGCATGCAACCATTTTTTCTGGCCGAGTAATTCTCCCTAAAGATTCGAGTTCATGCTTAACAACATCTTCGTTGCCCTTGGAAAGTTCAATTCGACTCAACGAAACAGGGGATACAAACTTACAAAGATAAATCCATACAATGGGAATAAAAAGAACTACCACGGGAATGGCCATCGCCATCCATTCCGCAAAACTGATTTCAGGGTTTTCCGGATAAAGGTTTTTATAAAATCCAGCAAAAACAATATTAGGGGCTGTTCCAATTAGTGTACCAACCCCTCCAATGCTAGCCGAGTAAGCTAACCCGAGCATGAGTACTAATCCCAAACTTTCTATCACTCGCTGCTCTGAAATTTTATCATGCCTTCCATCTAAAGTAGATTGGCGGGCAACTTGCTTCACAACTGCCATCCCTACAGGAAGAAGCATCATGGTCGTAGCTGTGTTTGAAATCCACATAGACAAAAAAGCTGAAGCCATCATAAAACCCAGCACGATCCGTTTAATTCCTACTCCTATCAGCACAATAATCCATAATGCTAAGCGCTTATGAAAATTCCATTTCTCCATAGCCAACGCAATCATAAATCCACCTAAGAAAAGAAACACGAAGTGGTTGGCATAGTTAGGCGCAACCTGTTTACTCGACATGATTCCCAACAGCGGAAAAAGAATTAGAGGGAGGAGCGCTGTAACAGCGATAGCAGTCCCCTCACCAATCCACCAGCAGGCCATCAAAACAATGACTGCCAAGAATCGTTTCCCAGGAAAAGTCATTCCCTCTGGAAGTGGCATAAACAAAACAATTGAAAACAATATCAAACCACCCACTAGTACAAAAATTTTACTCTTGAATAAAGGCGGCAAATCAGTCAACACATCCTCCTTGCATGGTAAAGCGCGTTCCTATTCATCTTTTATTTTATTAACTTACTTTCCTTTTACATAAATCAAGAAAAGCGGCAACACCTAATCACTGACACAAGAAAAGAACCCACATCACATCAAAGGTAACTACTACTGCAAGTATTTTTAAACAAAATAGAAGTTTTGATCATGCTTTTTATTTTTCCTTAAAGAGGCAAAAACTATTGTTAAGGAAAAAGAATCGCAACTACTCACACTAAGACTTAAAAGGGTGGACGAGCATTAGGCTAGAATTTTATCTAACCTGGCAGTAGAAATAATGTGTTTATCCATCCCCAATTCCTGAGGCGAATAACCTAAAGCCAAAGCCACTAGTTGCGGTAAATGCAGAATTGGAATCGAACAGCCCTTCTTATTCATTCTATCTATTTCGGGTTGATAGGCATCGAGGCTTAGGTGGCATAAGGGGCATCCGGTCACCACGCAGTCAGCCCCACTATCGATGGCATCGATAAGAGCATTGCCCGCCATATCATGTGAGGCATTTTTGTTCATCATAATAATAGGAAATCCGCAGCATTTGGTACGACTATCATAATAAACTGGTGTAGCACCCAGGATTTCAAAAATCTCTTCCATCCCAGTCGGATTGTCAGGATCTTCATATAAGGATAATCCTGATGGACGCAAAACATAACATCCATAAAAAGCCGCCGTTTTGAGTCCTGTTAACGGACGCTTAACTTTATCCCGTAAAAGCTTTAATCCTTCCTCAGTACCAAGGACATTAGCAAAGTGTTGGATTTTTATTTTTCCACCAGCATAATGGTGTCCACCTTCCTCGAGCACATTATTAACTTTTTTCTTATAGGAAGGATCGGAGTCGACATGACTTTCTGTTTTTTTTAAAATTCCTTGACAGGTAGAACAGATGGTAACAAGATCCAAATCCTGCTCTTCAGCTATTGCAATGCTACGGGCATTCAATGCATCTGCCAAAAGTGGATTTTTTTCAGAAACCACCCCGGCTCCACAACATGCAGCACTTTTCATCTCAATGAATTCTATACCTAGCCCTTCAGCAGATTTAATCGTTGAAAGCATTAACTCTCGAGTAGCTCCTTTGGCCACGCATCCTGTAAACAAAGCAAATTTCATCACTCATCTAGCTCCATATAAATCCGCTTAACATCCTCTACTTCGTCGATAGACTTATGAAAAACCTGGTGGATTCTTTCCTTTAAATAACATACGTAACCCAACCGGCAACAAATCAAACAACCCCCTAAAATTAAAAAATCCCACTGACTCTACAGGAATAATATTTTCATTGAGCCTACCGCTCGATTTTACCGACTTTGTAAATGACAGCGCGTGACGGGCACCATTATTGTTGGTCACACCCTGCTCCAAAGCGACCGTCATTATTTCTTTAATTCGATCAAAGGGCCGTGCAGGTTTGGGGCATCGTTCAACACATTCCCCGCAGTGAGTGCAATCCCAAATTCCACCTGGTTTACTCAAATTCTTCACGCGTTCCAGCGTTTTCCCATCGCGTGAGTCCTGCACAAACCGCTGTGCCTTAGCAAGGGCAGCTGGTCCTAAAAAATCCTCATCAACCTCAAGAACATTACAGTCTGAATGACATGATCCACACATGATGCAAGTGCTTGAATCGTCAATAAGGCTGAACTGCTCAGGCGACTGAACTCTCTCTTTCTCGGGTGCTTTTTGTTTTGGCTGCAGGTAAGGACTGACCTTATTAATTTTTTCCCAAAAAGGTTCAAAATCAACCGCAAGGTCCTTAATCGGTTTCATATTGCCCAAAGGTTCTAATACAATAGTATCACCTTTAACCAGGTGAGTAGCTTGGCGCTGGCAAGCTAGTGTGGCATGACCATTAGCCTTTACCGCACAAGATCCACATATTGCGCTTCGGCAGGACATGCGATATGTTAAACTGCCATCCAGAGTCCACTTGATCTCGTTCATACAATCCAACAAGGTCAAGTCTTCCTGAACATCCAATTTAAAATCTTCAAAATAGGCCTCGGCCTGCTTCTCTGGATTATATCTTTTAATCTTAAAAGTAATAATCATCAATATGTTCTTTCAGCAGGTTGATGTTTAGTGATCACCACCGGCTTATACTTGATCTCGATTCCATCATCTGTCTTATATGCCAAACTATGCTTCAAAAAATTTTCATCATCACGTTTGGGGTAGTCTGTCCGGGAATGTCCACCACGACTTTCTTTACGATCAAGGGCTCCTTTAGCGATGATTTCAGCCATCGCTAACATATTTTCAAGTTCCAAAATTTCGTAGATTTCTGTGTTGAACAACTTCCCTTTATCTGTGATTTTTCCATTTTTAAACTTCTCTTGAAGCTTTTCGATGGTCTCAATACAAGTTTTCAATTGCTTCTCTTCTCGGAAAACACCGCAATTTTCTGTCATTACTTTTTTCATTTGGTTGCGAATATCATTATAGCTTTCATCACCATTCTGTTGAAAAACACCCTCAAATTGCTCAAGTACTTTGGTTTTTTCATGGCTTTCATTAACAGGGGCGTGGTCAACCTTCATTGCATATTCAAAAGCAGACTTACCAGCACGTTCGCCAAAAACTACTGCTTCTAAAAGTGAATTTGTCCCCAACCTGTTGGCTCCATGGACTGAAACACATGCACATTCGCCAGCAGCAAAAAATCCTTTCACATGGGTTCCTTCTGCATCGGTTATAACCTGCCCAAACTTATCAGTTGGAATTCCTCCCATCGAGTAGTGCGCTGTTGGCTGTATGGGCAAGGGGTCTTTAACACAATCAACACCAATAAAGTCAATCCCTAGCTGTCTAATCTGTGGTAAACGCTCCATGATACGTGCCTCACCTAAGTGCCTCAAGTCAAGATNGATAATGTCTTTCCCATCAACACCCCGTCCAGCATCCATCTCACTTTGCTCTGCTCGCGCTACGATATCTCTAGGCGCCAGTTCCATTCGTGAAGGAGCATACTTGTCCATAAACCGCTCACCCTCACCATTAAGCAAATAGCCACCTTCACTTCTAGCTGCTTCAGAAAACAAAATTCCTTGTCGGTAGAGTCCGGAAGGATGATACTGGACAAATTCGGCATCTTCTAAAGGGATTCCTGCCCGGAACGCAGCCATAACACCGTCCGCAGTACTCGCAAACGCATTGGATGTAATATTAAAAACTCGCCCATATCCCCCTGTCGCAAAAATCACAGCTTTAGCCTGCATAACTTCTACGGCACCCGTACGAATGTCACTGACTACGATTCCATTGCAGCGANCACCATCGAGGACTNGCGAATGCATATACCATTCAGAGTAAATTTTGATCGATTTTGAACGTTTTAAAAGCTGCTCGTGTAAAGCATGTAATATGGCATGACCGGTTCGATCTGCAGAAAAACATGCCCTAGGTTTGGAGTGCCCACCAAAACTACGTTGTGCGATCTTCCCATCAGGTGTACGACTAAACACACAACCGTAATGTTCCAATTCGTATATCACTCTAGGGGCAGCCTTGACAAATTCCTCTACCGCATCTTGGTCATTAAGGAAATCGCCTCCCTTAACTGTGTCATACAGGTGTTCCTCCCAACTGTCAGATTCAGAATTTCCTAGCGAAGCTGCTATCCCCCCCTGCGCAGCTCCTGAATGAGAACGAGTAGGGTAAACTTTACTCAAAATAGCAACATCTAGCCCCTCACAAACTTCCAGGGCAGCCCTCATACCCGCCAACCCAGAACCAACAATAACTACGTCGTGCTTAATCAAAATTCACCTCTTTTTTGCTAAATTCTACCTTATCCACAAACCACAAAAAACAGCATCATAGTAGACCAACACAATTTTACAACCCCTTATTTAAAACTAAAAACCTCTTTAAAGATATGCATTTGTTCTACGTTACTCTACCTTAGAAAGGTTAAAGCAACTGGCAGGAATAATCACCTGCATATCGAGCCAAAAATAAAATCAGGCATTCAATCACTTATGCCTACAAACTGTCAAGAAAAATGAGTTTCATGGTTGCAAAACCACCCAGAGAAACTATAATGACTGAACAGATAAACTAACCTGTTGTATTGAAAACTCCTCCCTGCATAGTCGGACATTTATTGTTGGAACTCAATACTCTCTATTCCACAGCCCGGAGCACTAATTGAACCAGATTACATTTGACTCCCTACCCATTCCTGAAGTCGTTCTAAAGGGTATTAGAGATGCAGACTTTGAATACTGTACTTCAATACAAGAAAAAACTCTTCCGATATCCCTTTCAGGCAAAGACATCGCCGGACAAGCCCAGACTGGAACAGGGAAAACAGCTGCTTTCCTTATCACTCTGTTTACCAAGCTTCTAAATAACCCAAAACCCAAGCCCAATATTAAAGGATGGGTGGCCCCGAGGGCTCTAGTGATAGCTCCAACACGCGAGTTGGCGAGGCAAATTGAAATCGACGCACGCCTGATTGGTGGACACTGTAAACTAAGCATCATATGCATCTATGGAGGAATGGACTACGAAAAGCAACGTAACCAGATTAAAAACGGAGCGGATATTTTTATCGTCACTCCAGGTAGAATTATTGATTATTACAAGCAAAAACTGTTTAGCCTAAAAGAGCTGGAAGTCTTAATAGTGGATGAAGCCGATCGCATGTTTGATATGGGATTCATTTTAGACCTACGGTACTTGTTCAGAAACTGCTCTCCTTATCACAAAAGGCAATCTATGCTGTTCTCAGCCACTCTGAATTACAAAGTTATGGAGTTGGCCTACATGCATATGAATAATCCAGTAAAAGTAATGGTTGAACCTGGGAAAGCGGTGGTCGATGAGATAAAACAACAACTATACCACGTAGGCCTACATGAAAAGTTCAATCTCTTGCTCGGTCTCCTGAAAAAAGAAGCCGGGGAAAAAGTTCTGATTTTTTGCAACACAAAAATGTGGGCGGAACGATTAGAATTACTGCTCAAGCATAATGGCTACGTAGCGGCGCTGATCAGTGGTGATCTTCACCAAAAAAAACGTATCAGCGTACTGGAAGATTTCAAAACGGGAAAACTGAATATTTTAATCGCCACAGACGTAGCTTCACGAGGGATTCACGTAGATAATATAACTCACGTCATAAACTATGACGTTCCCCAAGACCCCGAGGATTATGTTCATCGAATCGGGCGTACCGCAAGAGCTGGCGCGAAAGGGACGGCGATTACGCTATGCTGTGAAAACTATGCGTTCCACCTTGATCGTGTTGAACAATACTTGAAAAATAAAATTCCGGTTGAGTGGGCTGAAGAAGAATTATTCTTATCTGCAAAGGAAGGTGCTCCACCTCTCAAAAGGCGATCTCCAATAAAAACAGGCAGTCGTAACCAAACTGGGAAACCACACCAAAGTCGGACTAGCCGTAATTCTAAAAGCCAAAGTCGCCGTCCCTCCTCAAAAGCACACCATTAAAATTCACAAAAAAAATAATAAAACAAAACACAAAAAATATTTACGTGCTATTGAGTAGCATAGAAAAACAAACAGTCTCTGCCTAGCCATATTTTTTCTTTTTATTTATTCAACATTTGATTAAATATCCTCTCGTCGATTATTGCTACCCCAAGTTTTTTTGCTTTATCGGCTTTAGAACCCGCATCTGCTCCCAAAACAACGTAATCTGTTTTTTTTGACACGTTGGAAGTAACTCGACCACCCAATGCTGAGATTTTCATTTTTGCCTCATCGCGGGTAAAGGACTCTAACGAACCTGTCAAAACAAACTGCTTCCCAAGGAGTCCATCACCTACAGTCTCCCCTATCACCTTCATTTCCACACCAAGTTCTCTAAGACGTATTATTTCTTCATTATTAGAGCGTAAACTGAAAAAATCTACCAAGCTTTTAGCAACGGTCTCCCCTACTTCCATAACAAACTGTAATTCCTGGGTCTTTGCATTTTGAAGGTTTGACATGGAGTGAAAGTGCCTGGCTAAAATAACTCCTGCTCTTTGACCAACATGACGGACTCCCAAAGCATGAAGCAAACGCGCCAGTCCTGCCGATTTGCTTTTTTGTATCGCCTCGACTAAATTCTTTGCCGATTTATCAGCCATGCGTTCTAGCTTTACCAAACTACAATGATCTAATTTATAAAGATCCGAAAAATTATGAACCAAACTACTTTCTACAAGTTGTTCAATAATAGAGGAACCCAGGTGGTCTATATCCATAGCATTCCTTGATGCAAAATGAAACAACCGCTCTTTTAACTGCGCAGGACAACAATAATTGACACAACGCAATATCGCTTCTTTCTCGGGGCGAAATAAAGCTCCCTTACATTCTGGGCACTGAACAGGCATTTTAAACGAGGGACCTCGTTTCACCTTAGTCGATTGGATCACCTTAACTACTTTTGGAATAATCTCCCCAGATTTTTCTATCACTACCCTATCGCCAACGCGTATATCCTTTCGCTGGATTTCATCTTCGTTATGCAGGGTGGCACGACTAACTGTTGAACCAGAAATAAATACAGGAGTGAGGAGTGCTACAGGGGTTATCGCCCCCGTCCGCCCAATCTGACAAACAATATTTTCCACCTTTGTCTCTGCTTTTTCTGCCTCATATTTGTAGGCGACTGCCCATCGTGGAAACTTAGAAGTCGCACCTAATTGTTTTTGAAAATCCAAAGAATTGACCTTAACGACTAACCCATCAACATCATACTTTAGGTTATTTTTTGCAATCCTCCATTTGTCTATATAAGGCAGAAC
>JGI26254J51713_1000522_pt1 | contig 15495 bp, 15 predicted proteins | sample SaaInlV_120m_DNA_3_FD_51713 | JGI IMG/M metagenome (IMG submission 51713)
CCACTCTCTTTAGCTGCTGCAGGAGTTCTTTCAGACACCTCTCCACTCAAGTACAAGTCAACCTTAAGGCTTATTGCCTCATCTATAAAGCCTTGCGCTCCACCAGTACACCAAGCAATCTTGTTTATTGATTCTTTCATTTCGCCAAATACCTGAGGCGCCCTACCTAACTCTCTCTCAACTATACTCAAAAAACTCTTTAAATCAGTTTTTAACTCACCCTGCCAAAGATAACTATCTTCAACTGGCTTCATTTTTTTTATCCCAAGAATCCTACCTAATTCAATATTATTTCCTACTTCAGGGTGATCATCCAATGGAAGGTGGTATCCAAAAAGATTGATATTATTATTAATCAGCAAGGCAATCTTCTTTCGCTTCGCTCCAGTTATCAAATTAGATTCATTCTCCCAAAAAATACCATGATGAACAAAAATAGCATCCGCCTTTTCTTCAATTGCGCACTCAATAAGATCCAGATTTGCACTAACGCCACTTACAATTTTATTAATAGTCTCGGACCCTTCAATTTGAAGTCCATTAGGCCCATAATCCTTAAAATTCTTTACATTTAGGAAGTTATTACAATAATTATCTAGCTCCTCTCTGCTAACCATAGTAATTCCTAATTACATCTATAAGACTGTTATTCTCACTTGGCTCACTAACACTGATACGAATGAAATTTTCTAAATCAGAGCTTTTAGAAAAGCATTTTACTAATATCCCATTCTCTTTAAGAGCGCTATGCAGAGAATGCGCATCCTCAGAATGAACAAGAATAAAATTGGTTTGAGAGGGGTAGACTTTGAATTTGGGGAATAATGAAAGCTCACGAGTAAGGCGACTTCTTTCTTCGATAATTATTTGCGCATTATCAAGAATTCGTTGCTTGTCTTTAAGTAAAAAATTAGCACTAGTTTGAGTTAAGGTATTTATATTATAGGGAAGTCTCAATTTATTTAATTGCGCTATTGTTTCTTGATCCCCAATTAAAAGACCCAGCCTAAGTCCAGCAAAACCGATTTTTGAAATTGTCCTTAAAACTAGTAAGTTAGAAAAATTTGAAATTTCAGATAAAAAACTTTTATCTGAATAGGCGTAGTAAGCCTCATCGAGAACAACCATGCAGCTAGTTGACTTAACAATTTCAATAATAGCATCATAATCAAATGAATTACCTGTCGGGTTATTAGGGTAAGCAATAAAAATTATCTTTGGCTTTTCTCTTTCGATCGCCAAAATAGCTTCACTTAAGTTAATATCAAAATTAGAATCTAATTTAACCCCATGGTAGTCTAAATTAACGTACTTTGATACCAGTTCATACATCACAAAACTTGGCTCAAAGCTCATTATTAAATCATCTTTACNGCAAGCAAGTGCTAAAAGCTGAATTAGCTCATCAGAGCCATTTCCTAAGAGAACTCCAAACTCATCTGGAATATCCATTAAGGCTCTAAGAGTATCTTTAAGCTCACTCGAATCAGCTTCAGGATATCTATTAACCTCAGACTGCTCAATACGTTTTAAGAATTCGACTTTTAAATCTTCGGGAACACCAAAAGGACTCTCCATTGCATCTAACTTGATCATATCCTTTGAGACAGGCACATGGTAAGCATCGATATTTTTTATATCAGATCTTAGCCATTGTTCAATAAAGGTCATATTGGTTTAGATGAAGTTCTGTTTGGATGATATTGCATTTTACCAAGCTTTTTTGCGCTTAATAGACATTGATAAGTATACTGAAGTGCCTTTTTACAAGCCACATCGACATCTTCACCGCTAGCAATTAAAGCAGAAATTGCACTCGATAAAGTACAGCCTGAACCGTGAAATTTATTTGGTAATTTGTCATAAGTGAATTTTTTAACCAACTTAGATTCATTATAAAGGCGATGCTCAATTTCAACTTCTGAACTATCCGAGGTAGTGACAAGAACCCAAGGACAATTAAGGCTGGCAACTGCTGCTTGTTCACTCAAACCAGGAGCAAGTGCATTTAGTTCAGCTAGATTGGGGGTTAGCAACAAACAAAGAGGGAAAAGCTCACTTTTCATAGCTTCAATCATCTCAATAGAGCTTAAATTTTCATCAGTTCCTGAAATTAAAATAGGATCAAGAACAATATTGAGTTGTTTTCGATCTTTAAGCAGTTTGGAAATTTCAATAATTTGACTTGATGATCCCAAAAGACCAATTTTTACTGTATTAAATGAAATATCTTCATTTATCAGATTAAATTGCCTCTCTAAAAGACTATCTTTTGTCACCTCTAATGAGTCCACTCTTTGAGTATTTTGGGCGGTTAGGGTGGTAATAATTGGAAGCGGAGTCAGTCCAAATTGATTGATAGTCTCAATATCTGCAGCTATCCCAGCAGCCCCTGATGGATCTAAGCCCGAAAATACTAAAACTGAATCGGCTTTGGGCCTATCCATGTATTATTGGGTTTCTTTTTGAATTAAATAATCGATTACTTCAAAAATCTTCTCTTCACTACCTGCACTAGTAGCGTTAACCATATACTTACCATTTACAATGAAAGCTGGAACCCCAGTAATACGGTATTTATAAGTATTAGCTTTGGCTTTGTTAACTGCAACCTTAACTGGAAATGACTCGTAAACTTTATTTGCTTTAGCTTCATCAACTCCATTTAATGCAAGCCATGTCACAAAATCTTGCTGAGTTTTAAAGTTCAATTTCTGAATATGAATCGCATTGAATAATGCAGAATGTAATCGATCAAGCTCACCCAATTCCTCTAAAACATAATAAAAAGTAGAGCCATACTCCCATCCAGGGAAAACAGCTGGCTGGAGGACTAATTGAGCTGAACTGTCCATTGTCTGCATCCAATCTTCGAGCATAGGATGAACGGAGAAACAGTGCGGGCAAAAATACCAAAACAACTCTCTAACTTCGACCTGATTTCCAGTTTCAGTTTTTACTGGCTTATCTAGAACAACGTAATTTTTTCCAGCAACAAACTCTGCCTGAGTAGTGTTAGTAAAAAAAACAAAAACTGATAGAACAATCAATGAGGTAAGTGCTGTTATTTTTTTCATGTTATTGGTCATTTTTATTTCAAAAATAAATTATAGATAAATTCGGTTAATAACACTAATTATTTATATGAATAATTATCTTTCAGATAACGAATTTAAATAAGCTTAATTATATAGTTTATCAATATTATACTTGTGCAAATCAAAATCTTGATTACTCTGGAAATCTTCCCAGAGGTTTGAATATGGAACCTTTTTTTCTGGGTGAACACCTTCAGGGTTAAGCTCAAAAAGAGGAGCCAAGACAAACGCATACTTAAGAATATCTTTTCGAGGAATGTTTAATTTTTCATCAATTGGTCATCGAACAAAACAAGGTCTAGGTCAATAATCCTTGAAGAGAATTTTGGAAGCTTTCGATTTCTTCCAATTGAGTCTTCAATTTGATGCAAAATATTTATAACTTCCGATGCACTTTTTTGAGTTTCAACATTGACCCCAACATTATAAAAATCATTCCCCTCAAAGCCCTCAGAAGGACTCTCAAAAACTGAAGAAATAGTAATTTTATTAAAAAAGGGTTGAAGCCGATCTAGTGCTAAACGAATATTTTTTCGTCTATCTTGGTTTGAACCAATATTAAGATGCAGCTGGCTCATTAACTTTTTGACCTCTCGATAATTACTCCAACTCCTTCAGCGCCAGTAATGGCTTCACCTTTATTAAGCTTTAATTTAACCCAATTAACGTTAAACTCATTTAGAATAAGCTGACAAATCTTCTCTGCCAAGGTTTCAACAAGTTCAAACTTAGACTCACGAACAAAACTTGCTATACGTTTACACACATTTTTATAATTTAAAGCTTGGTCAATGTGGTCAGTTTTAGACGCAGCTGCTATGTCAGAAGACATCTCTATATCAAGCACTATTTCTTGGCGAATCTTCCTCTCCCAATCGTAAATACCGATCACTGTATCAACTTTAAGACCTTGCACAAAAACAATATCCATAATATATATAAATTTATTAAAACCCCTTATGATACCTTTGTGATATCCACTAATAACCACAATAAATTGCTTTCATTGATATAATTCGCGGATAAATTGAAATTTCATTTCAAAAAATATTAGGAGAATTTGTTGTTNTATTTTTTAATTGCTAGCTATTTNCTAGGATCAGTTTCGAGCGCTATTATTATTTGCCGTATTCTTGGTTTGCCAGATCCTAGAACTGAGGGGTCTAAAAACCCAGGNGCTACAAATGTTCTTAGAATTGGTGGAAAAAAAGTTGCGGCATTTGTTCTTATATTTGATGGCCTTAAGGGCGCAATGCCTGTCTTGCTTGCTCATTATTTTGGCCTAAGCCTGTTTGAGTTAACAATTATTCTCCTCAGCGCTTTCCTAGGTCATGTTTTTCCAATTTACTATGGGTTTAAAGGCGGTAAAGGTGTTGCAACATACCTGGGAGGGCTTATCGGTTTAAATTTCTTTGTAGGATTAACATTTTCAATTATTTGGCTTATCGTCGCCAAAGTAATAAAAGTATCGTCCATTGCAGCCTTAACTGCAACCCTTCTCTCTCCCATTTATTTTTATTTCATAACTACTCATGACGTGAAAGCAACTTTGATTATTTTTCTAATTAATCTGTTTATCTATTTTACTCACCGTGAGAATATTAGACGAATTATGAATGGAGAAGAGGGGGTAATTGGCTCTTAGTTAGAAGTGTTACTCTGTCTTAATACTTACACCACGATTTAATAACGCGTTAGCTACAAGAGCTAGAACAATGATCATTAAGATAGGAACTAAAAAAGCTTTCCAAAGCTCAACTGAACCAACACCTAGAAAACCTAATCTAAATGCATCCATCATATAATAGATAGGATTAAATGAAGATAGCCCTCTCCAGAAACTTGGCAAAATATCAATACTATAAAACATCCCACCAAGATACGTCAGTGGCAGTAAAACAAAGTTTGGAATTATTGAAATATCGTCAAAAGTCCTTGCAAAAACAGCATTTATAAAGCCAGCAAGAGCAAACATTACTGATGTTAAAAGGAAAGTAATACCAATAATCAACAGACTATAAATTTTAATTTCAACAAAAAATGATATGGTAAAGGTTACAGCAAGTCCAACGCAAAACCCTCTTGCTATGCCGCCACTAACAAACCCTAATAAAATAACCCAATTGGGTGTTGTTGAAACTAACAATTCTTCAAAACTGTTATTGTATTTAGTCATAAAAAATGAGGAGACAGTATTTGCATAAGACTGCATGATAACCGTCATAAGAATAATTCCTGGAACAATAAAGTGGAGATAGTCAATACCCTGCATTTGCCAATTCTTCCGCCCATTAAACCACCAAATATTAGCAAGTAAAGAGAAGTTGTGATAACTGGTGGAACGATAGTTTGAACCCAAATTCGTGCAAATCTAAGTATTTCTTTAATAACAATTGTCTTATAAGCAATCCACATAATATTTAACTTGTAAGAGATAAAAAGAGGCCTTCTAAGCGATTTTGTGAGCTACGAAGATGGGAGACATGAATATTTTTAGTAGACAAACTAGAAACCACATCAGAAATTGAAGTGCCGTCTCCAAGAGCAACTTGCAAAGTATAGTCATCTATCAATTTACAGTCGCAATCATTGATCTTAATATTACTATTTAACTTTTCGACAGTATCTAAAATAATGACTTGTTTTTTTGCCTTAGAGAGGAGTTTTTTCATATTTGATTGTTCAACTAANACACCATTATTAAGAATTGCAATATTTCTGCACAAAGACTCGGCCTCTTCCAAATAATGAGTGGTTAAAATAATTGTCATTCCTTCTTTATTTAGCTGGGTTAAATAATGCCACATTGATTGACGAATTTCCACATCAACACCAGCGGTTGGTTCATCTAAGATCAANATNCTAGGTTTGTGCATTAATGCCCTTGCAAGCATTAGGCGCCTTTTCATGCCTCCAGATAAAGATTGGGCAACATCAAAACGTCGATCCCACAATTCCATCTTTTTTAAAAGCACTTCTGCCTGAATTTTGGCATCATTTCTTGGGATGCCAAAATAGCCTGCTTGGTTTATCAAAATCTCCATATTAGGCTCATGAGGATTAAAGTTAAACTCTTGCGGCATTAAGCCAATCATTTTTTTGACTTCATTCGTATGTAATTTCTGATCCAATCCATTAATTANAACCTCGCCCGAGGTACGTTTCAATAATCCTGCAATAATTCCAATTGCGGTGGTCTTGCCCGCCCCATTAGACCCTAAAAGTGCAAAAAAGTCACCCTTCTCAACCNTTAGATTAATACCTTTTAAAGCTTCAAGTTTGTTGGAATATGTTTTAGCTAGGTTTAGAGTAGAAAGAGCAAGAGACATAAATTAATGACAAGGGGGCAAAAAAGTTAAGAGTAAATGTGGATTATTTATCGTTTTAGTATATAAATTAATTTTAACATTAATCGCCTTTCATAGAGTAAATTTGGGATAATTAGAATGTTCAAAATTAAAGCAATTTAATAGTACATATGCCTACCCAAAAAAATGTAGAGTTACCTGATATTGGTGATTTTGATGCCGTAGATATTATCGAAGTTCTTGTAAAGGTTGGAGATACTGTAAATGAAAATGACAGCATCATTACACTTGAGACAGATAAAGCTACAATGGAAATACCGGCTCCCTTTTCAGGAAAGGTAACTAGCCTTTCAATAAAGGTTGGAGATAAGGTAGTTCAAGGTGACCTAATACTGACTCTAGAAAGTGAGTCTGAAACTGAAACTGATTCTGAAGTTGAAACTGATGCCTCATCAGATCAATCAGATAACAAGGTAATTGATAATAGTGAGGCAACAGTCACTTCAACTGTATCGCAAGATAATATAAAACAACCAGAGGAAGTCTCACTAAAAACAGATTCAAATTCGCATGCATCACCTTCAATTAGAAAACTAGCTAGAGAACTTGGAGTTAGCTTATCTAGAATAAATGGAACTGGGAAAAAAGGACGGATTCTTGAGAAAGATTTAAAATCCTTTGTAAAGGAGCTTGTTACTCATGGAAATTTAAATGAAGAGGTTGAGGCAATCCCTTTATCAAGGATCAAGAAATTGTCCGGAAAACATCTTTCTAATTGCTGGAATACGATTCCACATGTCACCCAATTTGATGAAGTTAATATTGATCAATTAGAAAAATTTCGTAAGCATCAAAAAGAAAAAAATATTAAATTAAGCCCTTTAGTTTTCATTATGAAGGCGGTTGTTCAAGTCCTAAAACGCCACCCCAACTTTAATGCCTCTTTGGATGAAGGTGGGGAAAACCTTATTCTTAAAAAATACTTCAATCTTGGAATAGCCGTTGATACTCCTAATGGTCTTCTAGTCCCAGTTGTTAAAGATGTCAGCAAAAAGTCACTGATTGAACTTTCGGAAGAGCTTGCAGATATTTCTTTGAGAGCACGAGAAGGTAAACTTGATTCAAGTGAAATGAAGGGGGCTGGTTTCACAATATCTAGCTTAGGTGGTATCGGTGGAACACAATTCACACCGATCATTAACTCTCCGGAAGTTGCAATTTTAGGTGTATCAAGAACTCAAATTAAACCTATTTGGAATGGTAGCTCTTTTGAGCCAACTGCGATGATTCCATTGGCACTTTCATATGACCATAGAGTAATTGATGGCGCTGAGGGAGCAAGGTTTATGGCTGAATTAAATCAAGTCTTAAGTAATATTATGGAGATGTTGTTATGATTAAAACTCAAGTCTTAGTTATTGGATCTGGTCCTGGTGGATATACTGCAGCATTTAGAGCTGCAGACTTAGGAAAAGAAGTGACTCTTATTGAGCGCCACGAATCATTAGGTGGTGTTTGTCTTAACGTTGGCTGTATTCCATCCAAATCACTTCTTCATACAGCTGAAGTTATTAATGAAACTAAACATGCAAGTGAACTTGGGATAACTTTTTCAAAACCCAAAATTGATCTTAAGGGTGTAATAAAAAATAAAGATAGCATAGTTAATAAACTTACAGGCGGTATCCAGGCACTTGCCAAAGCAAGAAAAGTAAAAGTTATTAATGGGTACGCTAAATTTTTATCTAAAAATCAAGTTACTCTTGATGGTACTGATGAAGTTATAGAGTTTGAACAATGCGTTATTTCTGTAGGATCAAGGGTTACTAAGTTCCCTATGTTTCCTTTTGAGGATAAAAGGGTAATGGATTCTACTGATGCTCTTCTTTTGGATGATATACCGAAACGAATGCTAGTTGTTGGTGGTGGAATTATTGGCTTAGAGATGGCTACAATTTATGACGCCCTTGGGACTGAAATTACAATTGTTGAACTCGGAAGTCAAATCATTCCTGCTGCTGATAAGGATATTGTTAATCCGCTCTTTAAGAAAATTAAGAAAAATTATGCAAATATTTTCTTAAACACAAAAGTCACTTCAATGACTGCGTTAAAAAAAGGCATTAAAGTAGTTTTTGAGGGCAAAGATGCCCCTAAGTCAGATACGTTTGACAAAGTTTTAGTCGCAGTTGGAAGAACCCCTAATGGAACACTCATAGATGCTGACAAAGCTGGTGTTAATTTTAATGAAAATGGCTTCATTGAGACAGACAAGCAAATGAAAACTAACGTTGAAAATATCTATGCAATTGGGGATGTTGTTGGCCAACCAATGCTTGCTCATAAGGCAGTTCATGAGGCTAAAGTTGCTGCTGAAGTCATTTGTGGCAAAAAGTCTGGTTTTGATGCTCTGACAATTCCTTCGGTTGCTTATACAGACCCAGAGGTTGCATGGACAGGCAAAACTGAAAAAGAGCTTAAAGAAGCTGGTATAGAGTTTAAAAAAGGCATTTTTCCGTGGGCTGCATCTGGAAGAAGTTTAAGTATTGGAAGAACTGAAGGGGTATCAAAAAGCCTTTTTGATTCTAAATCGGGTAAGATTCTCGGCATGGGTATATGTGGAACAAATGCAGGCGACTTGATTGCAGAGGCAAGTCTAGCAATTGAAATGGGTTGTGATATGAGTGATATTGCGTTAACTATACATGCTCACCCAACATTATCAGAAACGACTGCGTTTGCAGCAGAAATGGCTGAGGGAACAATTACAGACTTAATGCCTCCAAGGAAAAGAAAGTAGGTTTAATATGGATTTTAAAGAAGCAAGAAAAAATGTTATCGAGCAACAAATTAGACCTTGGGGTGGACTCAATGTAAGAGCAAATCAAGCACTTTCAGATATTCCACGGGAGAACTTTGTGCCTGAGGAGTATCAAAAACTAGTATTCGCAGATATTGAGATACCTCTAAATGGATTAGACAAGATGCTCTCTCCAAAAATAGAGGGAAGAATATTAGACAGTCTCAATCTTCAAGGCAATGAAGATACCCTAGAGGTTGGCACTGGAAGTGGTTACTTAACATCCGTTCTAGCAAAACTATCAAACTCAGTTACAAGCATTGAAATTGAGCATGACTTATATCTTAAAGCGAAAGAGGATATAGGAAAACTCAAGCTAAACAACATTACACTCATTAATGAGGCTTTTAGTTCTTCAAATTTTAAAGAGGCTCAGTTTGACACAATTGTCATTAGTTCTGCCCTACCCACGATAGGGGATGATTTAAAAAAACTTTTAAAAGTAGGTGGAAAATTATTTGTTGTTGTAGGCTCAAAAAATCAAATGCACGCTACCCTAATTTCAAGAGAAACTGGACTTCTTTGGAATTCTAAATCCCTTTTTGAAACTCATCTAGAATTCATGAAAGGTCATGAACCATCTATACAATTCTCTTTTTGATTTGGAATAGGCAGCCATGCTTAATTCAATTTTAAACTTTTTAACTAAAAAGCCTACTTGGTCTTTATTTGCATTTTTAGTTATCATTGGTGCATCGTTTCTTCAGATACAACATTTCTCCCTTGACGCTTCATCAGAATCATTATCTTTAGATGGCGATAACAATCTAGAGCTTTACTTTGACACTCAAAAAACTTTTGGCTCAGATGAGTCATTGATAATTAGCTATTCAGCTAAAGATGGGACAGTGCTTTCAAAAGAGCAATTGACTTATTTAAGGTCACTAAGGGATGAATTATTAGATATTAATGGAATTAGCTCAGTCATATCAATTCTAGATGTTTCACTTTTTCAATCACCGCCACTCTCACTGGTTGAACTAGCAAGTGATGTTTATACAATTGACAATGGAAAAGCCGATCAAGGCCTTGTTGCTAAAGAATTTCAAAATAGCCCTCTCTACGCTAATAACATTGTCAGCTCTGATTTAAAAACTACAGCTTTATTAATCCCCCTCGCAACTGATGATCATAAAGTACTAATAAATGATGACTCACTAAAGCTATTAATAGAAAAAATTCGCGCAACAATGAGTCAATATGAAAATAACGCCACACTTTACTTGGGCGGCGTCCCGATGATTAGAAATGATGTCATTGATTTTATTAAAAATGATTTAATTATATTTAGTCTTGCTGTTGTCTTAGCTATGTCATTAATGCTTTCGCTCTTTTTTCAGAAAATTAGATGGGTTTTAATCCCAATTGCAATAAGCATCATTGGCGCTTTGTTTATGACTGGATTGATTAGCGCAATAGGTTGGAAGGTGACGGTGATTTCTGCTAATTTCTTTTCACTTCTTCTTGTCATGACTCTATCAGTAATTATTCATTTAGTTGTTCGATATAGAGAAATATCAAGCCAACAAACAGGTATCAGTAACGACGAAATGATAAGAAGAACTATAAATGAAATGATTAGGCCATGCATCTATACAGTTGTCACAACCATAGCTGCATTTGCTTCACTGACTGCAAGCAATGTGCAGCCTGTAATTGATTTTGGTTTAATGATGAGTATTGGTGTCACGGTTGCATTTATATTGTCATTTATAGGTTTTGCAATAGTCATGACGCTCTTACCGATAACTCAATCATCACAAAAACCTGGGCAATTTTATGTCCTTCAAAAGTTAGCTATTGCAACAGATAGAGGCGGCAAGCAAATACTTTTTGGTATAGCAATAGTGAGCGCTATTGCAATTTTTGGTTTAACTAAGCTCTCTGTAGAAAATAGCTTTATCAATTACTTTAAAAAAGATACTGAAATCTATCAAGGACTTAATTTCATAGACAAAGAACTGGGGGGCACGATTCCACTTGAAATTGTTTTTAATGATTTAGCAAGTGCGTACTGGGCAGATGCTAGTCTCAGAGATGACTTTCATGAAGTTCATCAATATCTCGATAGCATTCCAAGCATAGGAAAGGTTTTATCAATCGATACCTTTATGCAGGTCCTCAAAGAATCTAACGATGGAAAAGCACCTAATGGCTTTTTGCTGATTCTTGGCAAAAACAATATGCCTGATTTTGCAAAATCCCAAGTTTTAAAGCCTCACATATCAGATGAAACTGATCAAATCAGGATTGTTGCTAGAGTTAAAGAAACAACAACTGGCTTAAACAGAAACCAATTAATAATCGACATCAAAAATGAATTAGTTGAAAATTTTTACTTTAGCGAAGATGATTTTTATTTCACTGGAACTTTTTCACTCTACAACAATCTATTACAAAGTTTATTCTCTTCACAAATCAAAACTATCTTGACTGTTTTTACAATCATCTTTATGCTTTTTATGATTGTATTTAGGTCTATCTCTATTGCGCTAATAGCAGTAATACCCAACATCATACCTTCTCTTATCATTCTTGGATTAATGGGCTTAGCAAGAATACCTCTGGATATAATGACAATTACAATAGCCGCTATTGCTATAGGAATTGGTATTGATAATGCCATACATTATATAAGTAGATTTAAATCAGAGCTTCTAGTAGAGGGTGACTATGTCTCTTCAATGTATAGAGCTCATAACTCTATTGGTGTCTCTATGTTTTATACAGCAGCAACGGTTGCAATAGGATTCCTTGTTTTGATATTGTCGAACTTTATCCCAAGCATATATTTTGGAATTTTCATGGCAATTGCAATGCTTAGTGCTGTAGTTGTAAATCTTACTTTACTACCTAAATTACTGATATTTTTTGAACCCAGAATGAATAAAATAAGTCTTGAAAATAAAAAACCCCACCTCGAATAAGAGTGTGGGGTTAGTCTACTATTAAAAGGAGAAATAAGTTAAATATAGTAGTTTTTAACTTGCGGGAAATTATATATAAAAAATAATTTAATATTTTTTAATTTTGTGTCTTTTTGTGACAAAAAACTATGACAAAAGATTTTCAATTTGATGTTCTAATTATAGGCTCCGGAGCTGCCGGATTAATGAGTGCTGTTCAGCTCTCAAATACCACTTCAATAGCGGTAATTGCTAAAGATAAAATATTAGAAGGCTCATCTTATTATGCCCAAGGTGGAATATCGGCTGTATTAGATCCAGAGGATAATTTTGCTTCACACATTGAAGATACTATTAATACTGGTTTTAATCTTGGTAACGAAAATAGTATTAGGTTTATGGTGGAACAAGCACCTCAAGCTATTAAAGATCTTGAAAGCGCTGGAGTTCAATTTTCTCACATCAATAATAACTATGATCTTACTACAGAGGGTGGCCATAGTTCAAAAAGAGTTGCTCATGTTGCCGATAAAACCGGCCAATCTATTCAAGTAAACCTGCTTGCACAGGTAAAGCAACAAAACAACATCAAACTTTTTGAAGAATATGTAGCTGTCGACCTTGTTTTTAAGGATAAAAAATGTCATGGTGCATATGTTTTCGATAAAAACTCTAAGGAGGTAGTGACCTTTGGCTCGAAAAAAACTATTCTTGCAACGGGCGGTGCCTCGAAATCTTATTTATATACCTCAAATCCAGATACTTCAACTGGAGATGGTATTGCCATGGCTTACAGAGCAGGATGTGAGATAACCAATATGGAATTTACACAATTTCATCCTACATGCCTGTTTCATCCTCATGCCAAATCATTTCTAATATCAGAAACGCTTCGAGGTGAAGGCGCAAAACTTCTTTTGCCTGATGGTAAGGAGTTTATGCACAAATATGATGATCGACTTGAGCTAGCACCGAGAGACATAGTTGCCAGAGCTATCGATAATGAGATGAAGGTTAATGGTTTTGATTGTGTATTTCTAGATTTCTCATTCAAAGATGAAGAGTGGATTAAATCTAGATTTCCAACAATCACTCAGCGCTGTAAAGAACTTGGTATTGATATATCAAAGGAGGCTCTTCCCGTTGTTCCTGCTGCACATTACACTTGTGGTGGAGTCAATACAAATATAGATGCACAAACCAGTATAACTAATCTTTATGCTGTTGGTGAAGTGGCACATACTGGGGTTCATGGGGCAAACAGAATGGCAAGTAACTCTTTGCTTGAGTGCGTTGTTTTTGCGAAGTCCTGTGCTAATCATGTCAATGGTTGTGCATTAGACAATACACCGGCCAAGATTTCAAAATGGGATGACTCAAGAGTTGCGCCTTCCAAAGAAAAAGTTGTTATAGCTCATTTATGGCACGAAATAAGACTCATAATGTGGAACTTTGTTGGCATTGTTCGAAGCAATAATCGGCTTAACTCAGCATATCTAAAAATTCAACAAATTAATAAAGAGGTAGATGAGTATTATCGTGTTTATACTGTAACCGAAGATTTAATTGAATTAAGAAACTTAGCTCAAACTTCTAAAATTATTGTAGAATCTGCCCTTTCTAGAAAAGAGAGCATAGGATTGCACTTTAACCAAGATTACCCGAATCAAATGAGCAAGACTCGTAACACAGTAATGATGAAATCATGATATTAGAAATCCTAAAATACCCTGATAAACGCTTAAGAACTGTTGCGAAACCAGTTGAAAATGTTAATAGCGAGATAAAAAAGCAAGTTAAAGATATGTTTGAAACTATGTATGATGCACCAGGAATTGGTCTTGCAGCAACTCAAGTTAACTTTCATCAGCGTCTTATAGTTATTGATGTATCGGAAGAGTGTAATCAACCACTCTGTCTAATTAATCCTGAGATCATTGAAAAGAATGGTGAGATTGAGTGGGAAGAGGGCTGTCTTTCAGTACCAAATTACTACGAAAACGTTAAAAGAGCAAATGAAATTAAAGTTAGCGCTCTGAACGAACTTGGTCAATCATTTGAAATTGAGGTAAACGAGATGCTTTCCGTTTGTATCCAGCATGAAATGGATCATTTAGATGGAATATTATTTGTAGACCATTTATCAAAGCTAAAGCAGAAGCGACTTAAAAAGAAAGCTGAAAAGCAAACAAAAAAGCTTTAAGTTGTTAGCTTTATGAATATTGGGACACACAAACTAACATCAAAAGTACTGCTTGCACCTATGGCTGGCACCAGTGACAAACCCTTTAGAATGATATGTAGAAAACTAGGTGCTGGCCTTACAACCTCTGAAATGGTTGTGATACAAAAACATCTATTAAATTCAAACAAATCAAAACATCGCTTAGATTTTAGCTCAGAACAATTACCTATCAGTATTCAGATTGCGGGATCAGAGGCCAATGAGCTAGCAGATTCAGCAATAAAAGCACTAGAATTTGGAGCAGATATCATTGATATTAACATGGGATGTCCAGCCAAAAAAGTTTGTAACAAGGCTGCTGGATCTGCTCTCATGCAAAATGAAGAGTTGGTAGAAGATATTTTAAAATCTGTAGTGAATGCAGTTGAAGTGCCTGTCACTCTCAAAATGAGAACTGGCTGGGATGCAGACAATAAAAATGCGCCGACCATTGCTAAAATTGCTGAAGATAATGGTATACAAATGCTTGCAATACATGGCAGAACGAGAACACAGAAGTACAATGGTGATGCTGAATTCGACACAGTCAAAAAGATTGTAAACCAGGTGTCGATTCCGGTTGTTGCAAATGGAGATATAGATTCACCACAAAAAGCTAGAGAAATATTGGACTATACTGGCGCAGATGCAGTGATGCTTGGAAGAGCTACTCAAGGAAATCCATGGCTGATTAGTCAAGTCAATGAATTCCTAACATCAGGAGAAATTCCAAAAGAACCCACATTAGATATAAAAATTCCACAGATTTTAAGTCATATTTCACAAATTCATGATTTTTATGGTTATAAAATGGGTACACAGCTATCCAGAAAGCATATTTTTTGGTATTCTATGCACCTTGACCAAGAAAAAAGCTTAGCCTTTTGGCCAAACATTAACAGAGTGTCAGACCACTCTGAACAATATTCGAAATTTCATGAATTTTTGTATTCGATATGAAACAAAGGGGTTTACAGGATTGCATTAAAGAAAATCTTGAGAAGTATTTCTCAGACTTGAATGGTGAATCATCTAACGGTGTATTTAAGATGGTTACTCAACAAGCTGAGTCAGCAACTATTAAGTTTGTTCTTGACAA
>JGI26254J51713_1000534_pt1 | contig 15268 bp, 14 predicted proteins | sample SaaInlV_120m_DNA_3_FD_51713 | JGI IMG/M metagenome (IMG submission 51713)
AGGTTATTAATTAAAGTCTGTTTTTGCACTTTATAACAATAATTGTTTGGATCTTTATATGAATTTTAAACTTCTTTTTTTCTTTTTTTCTTTTTTTCTTGTTTCCTGTGCACAGCTCTCGGAGAGAAATGTAGTTGAGGTAAACAAACAAAAAGAAGAAAAAAGTAAGATTGACCAATTAAATCTCCCTAAGCAGGAGCTGACAGCTCCGATGCTGTTTGATTTCTTAATGGGAGAGACAGCCTTCCAACGTGGAAATCGAGATGTTGCTTCAGGAAGTTATCTAAGATTAGCAAAGACTACTCGAGATCCACGTATTGCACAGCGTGCAACGGAGGTTGCACTTCTTTCACGAAAACCCATACAGGCTTTGAGTGCCGCCAAAATTTGGGTGGAGCTTGATTCAGACTCAATACTCGCACACCAGACCATAGCGGCACTATTGGTAAGTAGCAATAGAGTAAATGAAGCTCAGATTTATCTAGATAGGCTGTTAGATCTGGAAGGTGATGCTGCTAAATTTTTCATGCAGCTGAACAATCTATTGGCACGTAGCGCTAACAAAATTGAAACACTCCAACTTGTGCAGCAATTTGCAAAGCCTTACTCTGAAGTGCCTGAAGCTCATTTTGCTATAGCTCAGGCCGCATCACTTGCAGGTCAGTTTGAGACAGCGAGGCAACAGATGAAACTGGCGCTTACTTTACGTCCAGATTGGGAGATGGCTGCAATTTATAATGGACGCCTACTGCGTCATCATGTTTCAAATGAAAGTGCAATAGAGTTTTATCAGAGTTATCTTAAGGTTAATCCTAAGGCTAATAAAGCACGTATCGCTTTTGCTCAGATGTTAGTAGCAGAGAAAAATTTCATCATGGCTCGTGGTCAGTTCAAGCAGCTTTTAGCCCAGAGCTTAGGGGATGCTAATGTTGCTATAGCTGTGGGATTGCTCTCAATAGAACTGCGTGATTTTTATGCTGCTGAAGAAAGTTTTAAGAAAGCACTAGAGCTTGGATATAAAGATCTAAGTACGATACGTTTTTATTTGGGTAGTATATATGCACAAACCAATCGACTTGATAAGGCTATGGAGTCATTTCGTTCAGTAGTCAGAGGAAAACAGTTTTTAACAGCACAAATAGATACGCCTATTTACTTTCTAAACAGGGAAAATTGAGCAAAGCTCGCGAGCATTTGCAAAAATTGCCAGTAAAAAATGATCAGGAACGATCCCTTTTAATAGTCAGCGAAGCAGAATTTCTTCGTGAAGCTGGTGCGCATCAGAAGGTATTTGAATTACTTAGTAATGGTTTAAAGAAATTACCTGACCATCCGGAGTTATTATATGATCGTGCTATGGCTGCAGGCCAGATTGGTAAAGCTGATATATTGGAGAAAGATTTACGCAAATTGATTCAGTTAAGACCAGGCCATGCTCATGCGCACAATGCTCTTGGATATAGCTTTGCAGAGAGTGGTAATCACCTGCCGGAAGCGCTGAAATTAATCGAAAAAGCTATTAAACTTTCTCCAGGTGACCCCTACATTATAGACAGCTTAGGTTGGGTGCATTACCGAATGGGTAATNTTAATAAGGGAATAAGCTATCTTAAGAAAGCCTTCCAGATTAAATCNGATCCAGAGATCGCAGCCCANTTAGGAGAAGTTCTGTGGNTNCAAGGAACCAAGGAAGATGCAAAAGAAATTTGGCGCTCTACTATCAGAGACTATCCAGATAATGAAGTGTTGCTCAATATCATGAAAAAATTCATGCCTTAGAGTTAACGTCTGTAAAATGATAACAAAATTTGTTGGGACGCATCCTTCTCGTAATTTTCAGCTACTGTTACCTGATAAAGGAAAATTGTATTTTTTTCTATACCCGTTGGTTTTCTCTATATGCTTTTTGCTTGTAGGTTGTGCATCATTTGTTTTTAAATCCTCTGTTGTAGAAACAAGAATAATTGAGGCAGGAGGAACTACACCATCCGTAGATTTTGGATTTATGGGTAGGATTTTAGTAAAAGGAGGAGATAAGGGTTTCTCTGGCGGGATACGATGGAGCCATGACAACACCGTTGATAACATTCATCTCCTCTCTCCTTTTGGACAGGTAGTAGCGGAGATAAAGAGTGGTGAGGGGGCTGCTTTACTTACAACTTCAGAACAAAGAATTTATCGCGCTACAAATGTTGAGAATCTTATTCAAAAGGTGCTGGGATGGAGGCTACCTATTTTAGGCCTGCAATATTGGGTGCGAGGTGTAAATGCACCTAAAACAGAATCGGAGATAGACAGAGATACAGATGGACGTATTATAGGTATTAGGCAAGATGGATGGATGATTATATATACAAGCTATTTTCCTTCAAAATTAATAAAAACAGATCGGCCTAGAGTGATAGTACTAGAACGTAGTAATCTTAAAATTAAGTTAGTAATAGATAACTGGGAGGCTAAATAGCTTTCTTATTAAATGTAGCTATTTAATTTCATGAACAAACTTATTTATTCTGCGCCAGCTAAATTGAATTTGTTCCTACATGTAGTAGGCCGTAGAAGTGATGGGTATCATTTATTGCAAACAGTTTTTCGCTTCCTTGATTTCTCTGATCAGGTGAGCCTCACTATTCGAGATGATAATAAGATCCAATTAAATACTCCTATTCTTGGGGTTCCTGCAGAGAAGAATCTTTGTGTACAGGCAGCACGACTGCTGCAGAAGGAAAGCGGAACTTCTCTTGGAGTAGAAATATCTTTAGAAAAACTTATTCCAATGGGCGGTGGGCTTGGTGGAGGTAGCTCAGATGCTGCAACTACACTTTTAGCGCTTAACCGTCTGTGGGATTTGAACTGGAGTAGGGAAGAACTAATGGAGTTAGGCTTGAATCTTGGGGCAGATGTTCCGGTTTTTATATTTGGTGAAAATGCTTTTGCCGAAGGAATAGGTGAAAAACTCAAGCCTATTAAATTATTACCGGCTTGGTATCTTGTTTTGACACCACCTGTACATGTATCAACAGCAGATATTTTTGCTAGTAAAGAATTGACACGAAATACAATTCCGGTCAAAATACCGCCCTTTTCTGTCGGGCTCGGACATAATGATTTAGAGTCGGTGGTATGCTTAGCATATCCTCAAGTAGCGCGCCATTTAGAGTGGCTCAGACAGCTCAATAGAACTACAATGGCAGCAATGACCGGTTCTGGTGCTTGTGTTTTTGCAGAGTTTATAACAGAGTCGGCGGCACGAATGGCTCTTGCTAGTGTTCCTCTCGGTATGAGTGGTTTTGTAGTTCAGGGATTAGATCGGCATCCTATGCAGGATTATGCTAGACGAGGTTAATTTGAAATTATGGGGAGTCGCCAAGCGGTTAAGGCACTGGGTTTTGATCTCAGCATTCGTAGGTTCGATCCCTACCTCCCCAGCCATATAATAGGGTTTAATTGAATAATTTTATGGGGTAGTAATTAAGCCGGCATTCCATAAAGAATTTACTAGACAGTAATTCGTAATTATGGGGAGTCGCCAAGTGGTAAGGCACTGGATTCTGATTCCAGCATTCGTAGGTTCGATCCCTACCTCCCCAGCCATATATAATAAAGAAACTTATGTTCAAGCTATTTTTCAATAAGATATTGTATAGAGATACTTTTGATTCCTAATTACTTAAATTATAACTATGTCTTACGATAGCCTAATGGTTTTTACTGGCACCGCCAATCCTAAGTTAGCACAGGATGTGGTGAGGCACCTTAACATTCACCTTGGACGCGCAACGGTTGGTAGCTTTAGTGATGGTGAGGTAATGGTTGAGATTTTAGAGAATGTGCGTGGCAAAGATGTCTTTATATTGCAGTCAACGTGCATGCCTTCAAATGATAGCTTGATGGAAGTTTTAGTAATGGTGGATGCATTAAAACGTGCTTCTGCTGGGCGTATTACAGCAGCCATTCCTTATTTTGGTTATGCGCGCCAGGATAGAAGGCCCCGCTCAGTACGAGTTCCAATTACAGCAAAAGTTGTAGCAAACATGCTCACTACTGTTGGAATCGACAGACTGTTAACAATGGATTTACATTCGGATCAGATTCAAGGGTTCTTTGATATATCTGTGGATAATGTTTATGGTATGCCAATTTTGCTTGGAGATGTATGGACTTGCGATTATCAGAATTTAATTGTGGTCTCACCTGATGTTGGGGGCGTGATTCGAGCAAGGGAAATGGCAAAACGCCTAGAATGTGATTTGGCAATAATAGACAAACGACGTCCTAAGCCTAATGTCGCTAAGGTAATGAATATTATTGGTGATGTTAAAGGGCGTACTTGCGTTATTATGGATGATATGGTCGATACCGCTAACACTTTGTGTGAAGCAGCCAGAGCATTGAAAGAAGAAGGTGCGCAGAGTGTGGTAGCGTATTGTACTCATCCGGTACTTTCAGGTGATGCCGTAAAACGTATTGAGAATTCTGAGCTGGATAAATTAGTAGTTACAGATACGATTCCTCTACGTGAAGACGCTAAAGCTTGTGAGCGAATTCAGCAGTTAAGCGTGGCTAGTTTGCTAGCAGAAACAATGTTAAGGATTAGTAATGAAGACTCAGTAAGTTCGTTATTTATGGAATAGATTTTTATAGATTTATTTTTTGGGTTGTCTGGTCGCGGATAACTTTAATTTGGAGAAGTATAATGCAGATTGAAATTAGTGCTAATAAAAGAGTATTACAAGGCAAGGGTGCGAGCCGCCGCCTACGTGGTTGTGGGAAGGTTCCGGGAATCATATATGGCGGTAAAAATAAAGCTCAATCTATTGAGCTTGATCACAATAATTTGTATCATAAACTTAAGCTTGAAGCCTTTCATGCTTCTATTCTAGCTATTGATCTAGAAGGAAAAAAAGAACAGGTTTTATTGCGAGATTTGCAGATGCACCCATATAAATTACAGGTATTGCATATCGATTTTCAACGGGTTGATCAGAAAAAGAAAATACATATGAAGGTGCCGCTGCATTTTATCAATGCTGATTCCTCACCTGGGGTGAAAACATCGGGGGGTATCGTTAGCCATGTGTTCACTGAGTTAGATATATCCTGTTTGCCAAAAGATTTGCCTGAATTTATAGAGGTAGATTTGATAGATTTGGCTGCTAATAGTTCGGTGCACTTGAGAGACTTAATAATGCCTCCTGGAGTGGAAATTCCTGCATTGGCAAAGGGTGGAAATCAGCCTGTAGCAACAATCGTAATTCCTCGTGCTGTCGTTTCTGAGGAATCAGAGAGTGAAGAGGAAGTGAGTGCTTCAGAAATTCCTACTACTGTTCAAAAAGAGGAAGATGAGAAAGAGGATGAGGATAAAGATTCTGGGAAGAAAAAATAATTTCCATCAGAATTTATCTGCCCGCTGGAGCTAGCCTAGTTCGGCGGGTTTTTTAATGGGTATCTAATATAGAGCGTTTCCAATGAAACTTATTGTAGGATTAGGAAATCCCGGGGANAAATACGTTTCTACGCGCCACAACGCAGGATCTCAGTGGGTATCTGGGCTCGCTGATAAATTACAGGTAACGCTNAGGAAAGAGGTAAAATTTCATGGTCTTTGTGCACGTACTGGTCAANGGGGCGATGAAGCATGGTTACTTTGTCCTCAGACGTACATGAATGCAAGTGGNAAATCTGTATCAGCAATATGCAATTTTTATAAAATCAATCCTGATCAAATTCTTGTCATTCATGATGAGATAGATTTGCCTCNAGGGGTATCAAAATTAAAGATGGGTGGGGGATTAGGCGGGCACAATGGACTAAAAGATATAGCTGCGCAACTTGCCACCAAAGATTTTTGGAGATTACGAATTGGAGTTGGGCATCCTGGAGATAAAGGTTTGGTGGCTGATTATGTATTACGATCACCATCAAAGGGAGAGGAAGTTGAAATTCAAAAAACTATTATTCGTAGTCTGGAAATATGGCCGTTAATTATCCAAGGAGATTATCAGACGGCGATGTTAAAGTTACATACTAAGAGTAGTGAAACGTGATATATAATTCACGAAGAAAATTAAAAATTTTACTTAGTATCCTATTTTTTTTGTTATTCATNNCNAAATAAATTTATGAGCTTGCAATGTGGAATCGTTGGTCTACCTAATGTAGGAAAATCNACCTTATTTAATGCGCTGACCAAGGGAGAAATTGCTGCAGATAATTATCCCTTTTGNACTATTGAGCCAAATGTTGGCATAGTAAAGGTGCCCGACCCACGCTTACCTAAAATCAGTGCAATTGTTAATCCTCAGAAGGTGCAGCCTGCTATCGTTGAGTTTGTAGATATTGCNGGGCTTGTCGCAGGCGCGTCTAAAGGGGAGGGGTTAGGAAATAAATTTCTTGCTAATATCCGTGAAACTGACGGAATTATTAATATGGTACGTTGTTTTACCGATGACAATGTTGTTCACGTTTCCGGCAAAGTAGACCCTATCTCAGACATTGAAACTATACAGACTGAGTTGGCCCTTGCCGATCTAGCTACGATTGATAAAGTATTAAAGCGTGAAGCTAAACTAGCTAAATCAAGCAATGATAAAGATGCAATTAAATTAATTNCATTATTAGAGCAAGCCAAAGTACACCTTGATCAAGGGAAACCAGTTAGAAGCATAGAACTTGATAAAGAACAGATGCAGTTACTAAAGCCTCTATGTTTACTTACTGCTAAACCTATAATCTATGTAGCTAATGTGAATGAAAAAGGATTTGTTGATAATCCATTTTTAAAACAGATTGAAGAGTATGCTTTAAAAGAGAACTCACCAGTGGTAGTAATTTGTGCGGCACTTGAAGCAGAGATTGCTGAATTATCAGATGAAGATAAGAGAATTTTTCTAGCAGATACTAGTCTTGAAGAGCCAGGTTTAAACCGACTTATCAGGTCTGCTTATAAGCTTCTTGGTCTGCAAACATATTTTACTGCAGGTGTTAAAGAGGTACGCGCATGGACTATACACAAAGGTGACACCGCCCCGAAAGCTGCAGGAGTGATTCATACGGATTTCGAAAAAGGATTTATCCGTGCTGAGGTTATTAACTACGAGGATTTTATAACCTATGATGGCGATCAAGGGTCAAAGGAAGCTGGGAAGATGAGATTAGAAGGGAAAGAGTATGTGGTAAAAGACGGGGATGTAATGAATTTCCGTTTTAATGTTTAGTAATAGAGTATCTTAGTCATAAGAGATTCGTGTTGTTTTTTAAATTAGAAATTTCCTTTACAATAAGCTGTGTTGATAGGAGCTGTGAATAGAGTCCATTATATTCTCATATAAATACATATTCTAAATTCTACTGCAATAAGGGATAGTAGATTATAAGGTTTTATATAAAATCTGATGAGATAAGAATATATAAATGTTCATTATATAGGGTGAGCAGATTTTTCTAATAATATATATGCTTCTATTCTGGTTATATTTAATTTTTAAGGAGCCAATTTACTAATGAAAATGAGAGTGAAATCTTTGTTGATGTTATCAATATTATTGATTTTCTTGCCGTCTGCTGCTATGGCTAATGAATATCCAACTAATGCAGGTGAAAAATTAGGAAGTGGTGTTACTAATATGTTTACAGGTGTCTTAGAAATTCCTAAGACCATGATTGTAACTAGTCGCACCGATGGGATAGCTTATGGTATGACGAATGGGTTTTTTGTTGGAATTGTACATGCAGTTGGACGGACTCTAAGTGGAGTTTTTGATGTAACAACATTTGTAATTCCTACTACTTCATTTGTTCAGTCTGAATACATATGGAATAATTTTGATCAAGAGACTACTTATGTTTCTCCTCAGAGTCGCTGAGTTTATTTTTTGAAAAATAACATCTCATTAATTTCTTAGATAACTAGCGCCATATATTTTCTTCTTGATAGTAGTGTATAGATGGAAAAAAATTATTGGTTGGAGAGATGGGAGCAGAAAGAAACTGGTTTTCACCAGAGTGATACTAATCCGTATTTGTATCAGTACTGGAAGGAACTGTATCTGAATCAAGGCGACACAGTATTTGTACCACTTTGTGGAAAAAGCCAGGATATATTATGGCTATATGCGCAAAATTATAAGGTGCTGGGTATTGAGTTGAGTATTATTGCAGTAGAGGATTTCTTTAAAGAAAACAAACTTGTACCTGCTTATAATTGCTGTAAAAGATTTGATCATTATGAAACAAATAGAATTTGTATTCTTAGGGGTGATTTCTTCAATTTAAACAAGAAAGATTTAATCAAAGTCAGCGCAGTATACGATCGAGCATCTTTAGTCGCACTACCTAAGAGTATACGTGATAGCTATGTACGCCATCTCCTGGAAATTCTGTCACCAGGCACTCAGATTTTACTTATTACTTGTGAGTATTCGCAGCTAGAAATGCAGGGGCCGCCATTTTCAGTATCAGTAAGTGAAGTAGAGAGCTTATTTGGAGGGCATTCTAGTATATGCCTGTTAGCAAGACTTGATGTAATAAAACAATATCCTCGTTTTTATGAGAGGGGGGTAAGTAAACTATACGAAAATATTTTCCTGCTGACTTTGAACAAGTAGTAATGTTAAGTTAAATGATCCCATTGGAATTAATTTCCAGAAGAATTTTATCTGTCATATAACGTACAGAAATTAGCAGCATAATATTTGTATACCTAATACTATGAGTATATAAGGAGCGAGAATGAATAAAGACTCCCTGATCAATGATGCATTTTCAAAGTTAGCTGATATTTCCGAATCAATTGTTTTTTACAGTATTGATCTTAATCTTGTAAATGCTGCTGGTGATTCGATTAAATTACCTTTGATTCTTCTGTGGCTTGTTGCAGCTTCAGTATTCTTTACATTCTATTTCGGGTTTATAAATATTCGCTACTTCAAACATTCAGTTGCGGTTTCTTTGAACCGTTATCCTGAGCCAAATGCTGATGGAGAAATTAGTTCTTTCCAAGCTCTTGCGGCATCACTCTCGGGTACGGTGGGACTTGGTAATATTGCAGGCGTGGCTGTAGCAATTACTATAGGTGGGCCAGGTGCGGCACTTTGGATGGCGATTATGGGCATGTTTAGCATGTCAACAAAATTTATTGAAGTGGCTCTTGGTGTGAAATATCGCCATCATCCAGAACCAGAGAATAGGAAGAATATTTCGGGCGGACCTATGTATTATCTCCGTGATGCTCTGAATAATAGAGGAATGCCATATCTAGGGAAGATTCTAGCAACATTATTTGCAGTGGCCTGTATTGGTGGGGCTATAGGCGGCGGGAACATGTTTCAGGCTAATCAATCTTTTGCACAGGTTCTCAATGTTACAGGTGGTGATGAAAGCTGGTTTTACGGTAAGGGATGGTTTTTTGGTTTGATAATGGCCACTATGGTCGCGGTGGTTATTATTGGTGGAATTAAGTCAATTGCTTCTGCGGCGTCAAGAATCGTACCGTTTATGGCAGGAGTATATTTGCTAATTGGATTTGTCGTTATTGCAATTAATTTTTCTTCTTTGCCAGATGCACTAATGATTATTGTAACTTCTGCTTTCTCATTACAAGCTGGTATCGGTGGTTTTGTTGGAGCTTTATTAGCCGGGGTTCAGAGAGCGACGTTCTCGAATGAGGCCGGTCTTGGTTCATCAGCAATTATCCATGCAACAGCAAAGACAAATATTCCAGTAAAACAGGGTATTGCTGGGATGATGGGGTCTTTTGTCGATACAGTTATTATTTGTATGATGACGGCATTGATTATTGTTATCTCCGGAGCATATAAAACAACAGATGGNATAGCTGGAGTTGAACTAACTTCTGCAGCTATGGGAAGTGCCGTTTCATGGTTTCCTTATGTGTTATCTTTTTGTGTCGTATTGTTTGCTTATTCGACGCTGATTACTTGGTATTATTATGGTGAAAAATGCCTTGCTTTNCTGTTTGGGGAGAAACGATGTGTANCACTTTCCTTTAAACTTATATTTTGCTCTTTTGTCGTCGTTGGAGCAGCAGCGGAGCTTGGAAATGTTATTCGTTTTTCTGACGCTATGATGCTTTCACTAGCGATACCAAATATTATTGGGCTTTATATTCTGGCACCGGAGATTAAAAAAGATCTCAAAGAATATTTACAAACGCTTAAAAACTAAATAAATAGGCGATTTAGCTTTCTTAATTCTGGAAGAGATTATGGAAACCACTTTAATCACTGGTGCGAATCGTGGGATTGGGCTTGAATTCTCAAGACAACTTGCTGAGGATGGTTGGTGTGTTCTAGCTTGTAGTCGGGATCTTGAGAAATCAGATGCACTTAACAAGCTTGCAGCAGAATATCCTGAACGAATAACATTGTATGCCCTTGATGTGACTGATCATAGACAAATTGAAAAATTGTCGCAAATTTTGGCTAATAAGCCTATAGATTTACTTATTAATAACGCCGGGGTTTTTCCTGATATAAATGACCGCAGCTTTGGTCAGACAGATTATGATTCTTGGGCGCATGCTTTTTTAGTAAATACTATGGCGCCGCTTAAGATGGCCGAGGAATTTATAGCTCAGATTACTCAAAGTAGTAGAAAAACCATTGTAACTATAACTAGTAAAATGGGCAGTGTTGCTGATAATGGTCGTGGTGGTAGCTATATATATAGATCAAGTAAATCAGCAGTAAATATGGTTATAAAGAGTATTGCTATTGACCTGGAGTCTAATGACATTATTTCGGTTTTATTACATCCCGGATGGGTGAGAACTGATATGGGCGGACCAAGTGGGTTAATCTCTGTAGAGCAGAGTGTATCTGGCATGTTAAGTGTTATAAGAGAAGTTACATCTGCTGACTCAGGAAAATTTATTGCTTATGACGGGCAGATAATTCCTTGGTAGATTTTTCATACGGATTGATAGATTATTTCTTGGTCTCCTCTCGGGAAAGAGAATGTAAGGGTAGACATATAAAACTTTTAGGTAATCTTTTTATGCTTATAGCTTTTCGGGTAAATCCTGAATAGAGGATATTGCTATTAAACGTTTGGGTGTTATTGCACCACATACTGTAATCTCTCCTAGCCCAAGAAACTGTTTTTCCTCATTATATATTCTGATTTTTTCGTTTTCCTGAAATTTATTTGCCAGAGCTGTGTTGGTTACAACTTGCCCATTTAGTAAATGTTGGGAATCTGTGTTATTCATAAATACAGCTGGTAAATTATGTAAGAGAGAGTCCGTAGGGCGTAGATAGGAATCTAATTGAGCGCATGACATGCTTTTAAGAATGTCTAGAGTATAGGCATCTGACAAATTAAGATTTCCTATTTCGTTTCGATTCAGAGAGGTGACATAGGCTCCGCCACATCCTAATATTTTTCCAAGGTCTTCTGCCAAAGTACGAATATAAGTACCTGTGCTACATTTAACTATGATATCCATATTATTTTCTTCAAATGCTACTACCTGTAAGTCATATATTGTTATTTCACGTGGTTTTCTTTCAATTTCTATTCCTTTCCTTGCGTAGGAATACAAAGGTTTCCCTTGATGCTTCAAAGCACTATACATAGACGGGGTTTGCATAATTTCCCCAGTTAAACTTTGTAACGCTAATTCAATTTGTTGTGATGTTAGATTAACATTACCTGCGACAGAGATTTCCCCATCAGCATCACCCGTTGAACTTATGTATCCAAGTTTTAGAGTGGCTGTATACGTTTTATCAGCACCCAATAAAGCAGAGGAGAATTTGGTAGCCTCACCAAAACATATCGGTAACAAACCAGTTGCTAAAGGGTCAAGCGTACCGGTATGTCCGGCCTTGGATGCATTAAATAAGCGTTTGGTAATTTGTAGCGCCTTATTGGAAGTAATTCCAATGGGCTTGTCCAGTAACAGAACGCCACTGATGTTTCGTTTAATTGGTTTGGTCAGCAAAATCTATAGACTTAACAACGGAATGAATCTGAAGAAATTATTAGTTAATTTGTAATATTAAGCTGGTTTTTCTCTAGGCTCGTCTTGTTCAACAGCTTTATCTATTAACTGTGAAAGATGGATCCCATGCTCAATTGATCTATCATAAATGAAATGTAATAACGGAACTACTCGAAGCCTAAGTCGTTGCGATAATTGGCTACGCAAGAATACTGCTGCATGTTGTAAACCTTTTCGGTCAAGAAATTCTCTTCAGCACTCCCAAGTGTAGTGTAATAGACTTTAGCATGGCCATAATCTTGGCTAACCTCAACTCCCGTTAGAGTAATCATGCCAACTCGCTTGTCTTTAAGTTCATTACGGATCAAATCTGCAAGATCACGTTGAATTTGGTCTGCAATCCGTAAGGCGCGAGAATAATCTTTTGGCATTATATTTCTGTATTACAGGCTTCTCGAAATTTCAATGATTTCATAAGCTTCAAGTTGGTCTCCTACTTTGATATCATTAAATCCTTTCAATGATAAGCCACACTCAAAACCTGATTTAACTTCTTTTACATCATCCTTAAAGCGCTTCAAGGAATCTAGTTGACCAGTATGAATTAATTCATCATCTCTCTTTAGTCGTACCATCGAACCACGTTTGATACTACCTTCAAGCACATAACAACCTGACACAACACCAATTTTAGAAATACGGAATACCTCACGAACTTCGATGAGACCTAGAACACTCTCTTTTCGGTCTGGAGTCATCATTCCTGATAGTGCCGTCTTAATTTCATCTACTGCTTCATAGATAATGCTGTAGTAACGTACATCAGCTCCTGTTGAGCCGATTAGCTTTCGCGCGATCGAATCTGCTCGGCTATTAAAGCCTACCACTACAGCTTTAGAAGCAAGAGCTAAATTAATATCTGATTCTGTAATTGCGCCTACACCACTGTGGACAATGTTAACTCTAACTTCATCCGTCGAAAGTTTTTCAAGTGCATATGTTAATGCCTCAAATGAGCCTTGCACATCAGTTTTAATAATTAATGGAAGTATTTTAACTTCACCTTTTTGGTCAAATATGTTTTCTAGTCTAGCAGCTTGTAATTTAGCAAGTTTAATATCGCGGAATTTGCCTTGTCGGAAAAGAGCTATTTCACGGGCTTTGCGTTCATCCGCTAATGTCATTACTACTTCTCCTGCTTTTGGAACTTCTGACAATCCTTGAATTTCTACAGGAATGGAAGGCCCTGCTTCTTGTACAGGCTTTCCATTCTCGTCTAACATCGCCCTAATTCGACCAAAAACAGCTCCTGCAAGCAGGTTGTCACCTCGCCTCAGAGTCCCAGACTGGATTAATATTGTTGCTACTGGGCCACGGCCCTTATCAATACGTGATTCAATAACGATTCCTTTTGCGGGACCATTTATTGCTGCCTTGAGCTCAAGTACCTCAGCTTGAAGTAACATACTATCAAGTAATGAATCAATACCCTGACCAGTCTGAGCTGATACTTCAATGAACATAGTGTCACCACCATATTCCTCAGGTAGCACCTCTTGAGCTATTAATTCTTGTTTTATACGCTCAGAACTTGCTTCTGGTTTGTCAATTTTATTGATTGCTACAATCAATGGCACCTTAGCAGCTTTGGCATGATGTATTGCTTCTATAGTTTGAGGCATAACGCCATCATCTGCAGCAACCACGAGAACAACTAGATCAGTAACCTTGGATCCACGGGCACGCATTGCAGTAAATGCTTCGTGACCAGGTGTATCGAGAAAAGTAATCATACCCTTTTCGGTTTCGACATGATAAGCACCAATATGTTGTGTAATGCCACCTGTTTCACTATTCGCCACACGTGTACGTCGTATATAGTCAAGTAATGAGGTTTTGCCGTGATCAACATGGCCCATTACTGTAACAACAGGCGCACGCAGTTCTATTTTTAGGTCTTCAGTAGGGGCTTCTTCATTGTCGGATAGAAACGCTTCTGGACTATCTAAAGCAGCAGGTTTTGCAATATGGCCCATCTCTTCTACAACTATCATTGCTGTGTCTTGATCCAGTACTTGGTTGATGGTAACCATACTACCCATCTTCATTAGGGTTTTGATTACTTCAGCAGCTTTTATCGTCATTTTCTGGGCAAGCACTCCAACAGAGATAGTTTCAGGCACCATTACCTCATGTACGACAGGTTCAGTTGGAGCCGAGAACGCATGACTTGCCTGATCTTCGCTGGGACTAGTCTTAGCATGTCTGTCTCTTCTAGTGCGCCATCCAGATTTCCCCCCAGACAGATCATTACGTCCTTTCTGTCCACGTTTTCCTGCGTTAGCATCTTTCCAAACAACCTGTTTGGTTTGTTTCTTTTTCTTTGCAGCTTTTGCTGCTTTGTCTTCCGGTTTAACTATCGGCTTATGTAAAGTACCTTCTGTCGTAGAGGGAGAGGACACTTCTTTTTTCGCTGTTATATCTTGTTTTTCTTTATTAGGAGCTGATTCAGCTTCCTTAACATCGGTTGTGGCTAACTTCTTATTACGTAGTTTCTTTTCCTTAATTTCAGCGGTTTGACGCGAGATCAGTTCAGCTTGTTTTTTTGCCTCTTCCTGACGTAGTGCTTGTTGTGCAGCATCTACTAAGGCAGCAGGTTTTTGTTTAGACGCTGGGGGGGGAGAGGGAGGGGTGGGCAGAGAAGCAGTACTACTGGATTCTTCCTCTACTTCTATTTTAGCTTCCTCAGCTTCTATTTTTTCTTGTTTCTCAGGTTTTACAAATACACGCTTCTTACGTACTTCTACCTGGATTGTATGAGCTTTTCCAGTGCTGTCTGATTTTCTGATTTCAGAAGTCTGTCGACGAGTAAGAGTAATTTTTCCTTTCTCATCATCAGTACCATGGGCCTTCCGAAGATAGTTAAGTAACTGAGCTTTATCTCCCTCAGTTAAGCTGTCATTAGCTAATTTTTTGCTCACACCAGCAGCCTTGAGCTGCTCCAGTAATGCTGCTGGTAGCAATCCAAGTTCATTGGCAAATTGTTCTACTTTAGTTTCAGACATTTAAATGATAGAACCTTTAATTTGTGTGCTATTCAAATTCGATTAAGTAAACCATGGTGCCCGCGCAGTCATAATTAACGCCTTGGCACGTTCCATATCAATTTCAATTATCTCTACAAGGTCATCAACAGCCAAGTCGGCAAGGTCCTCTTGAGTTTTAATTCCTTTTTCTGCTAATGCACGCGCAGTTTCATTATCCATGCCTTCTAATGAACGTAGATCTTCAGCCATATTTTCT
>JGI26254J51713_1000541_pt1 | contig 15154 bp, 13 predicted proteins | sample SaaInlV_120m_DNA_3_FD_51713 | JGI IMG/M metagenome (IMG submission 51713)
CCAGTTACGCGAGCCTCTGGAGTCGGGTGCAATTATGGTTGCCCGGGCGAATCGAAGCGTGCGTTACCCTAGNCGCTTTCAATGGGTAAGTGCGATGAACCCTTGTGCTTGCGGCTATGAGGGTGATCCCTCGGGCCGGTGTCGCTGCACGCTAGAACAGGTTGCCCGCCATCGGGCACGCTTGTCGGGGCCGCTGATTGATCGGGTCGATCTACAGGTCCGGCTTTGCGCCCTGGCGCCTGCAGAGCTGTTTTTTACAAACACGCAACCTGAGACTAGTGCACAGGTCCGAAACCGGGTACATGACGCCCGCGAGCGTCAGAAGGCCCGAGGGAAAAACGTCAATGCCCGACTGACATCTGCTGAACTGGAGTGTTGTACTGCACTGACCACAGACAGTCGGACTTTTCTTAGAGAGGCCGCCGAGTGTTTGGGTTTCTCTGCCCGCGGGCATTACCGGATACTCGCGGTGGCTCGCACAATAGCCGATCTGGCGGAATCAGAAACGGTGCGTGAGGAGCACCTTGCCGAGGCGTTGCAGTTTCGTTTTCTCGATCGCAAGCCTGCTGTGACTGGCTAACTGGCTAAACGAGTGTAGTCTCAACGCCAGTCAGGGGTGCGCTTTTCAAGAAAGGCATCGATGCCCTCAACGGCATCTTCGAACAGCATATTGCAGGCCATGGTTTCGCCGGCGATCTGGTATGCGTCGGCTAACCCCAGATTCAGTTGCTGGTAGAACAGCGCCTTACCGATGCGCAGGGCTTGTGCCGGTTTGCCGGCAATATTTTGTGCTAATTGGTCGATCGCGCTATCAAGGCTCTCGGCGGGGACAGCCTGGTTCACTAAGCCGTAATCGACTGCCGTTGATGCATCGATAAAGTCTCCGGTCGCCAGCATTTCAAATGCTCGCTTGCGTGATACATTGCGGCTCAACGGGACACTGGGGGTGGAGCAGAACAGTCCCAGATTAACACCCGATACCGCGAAGCGGGCATCCTGTGAGGCTATCGCAAGATCGGCATTGGCAACCAACTGACAGCCGGCAGCTGTTGCCATGCCGTGCACTTTGGCTATTACGATTTGCGGTATTTTCGTGAGTGTCAGCATCATCTGACTGCACGTAGCAAACAGGCTCTCATAGTAATGTTTGTCCGGGTGGGCGCGCATTTGCTTGAGGTCGTGTCCGGCACAAAAGGCTTTGCCATTGGCTGCAAGAATTAACACCTTAAGATCATCCCGCCCAGCAATTTCATCGAGAGCTCTTTGGAGTGCTGCCAGCATGTCTTCCGACAAGGCGTTATACTGGTTTGGCCTGTTTAGCGTCAGGGTCAGGACACCCGGCGAGTGGTTTTGTTGCACGAGTACCGGTAAATCGTCCTGGGAATCTCGGGTTGACGTCATCGCAATAGTTCCATGGCAGATCGGACCCGTAACTTACACCTCAAGAGCGTTTTAAGTAAACCGTTATGTCGCAAGCAACTATTGCTGAGATCCAGAGCCTGACTCGCGAACAACTGCCTTTCGCACTTGCCTACGGTTTTCGCCTTGAGGCTTTGGATAGTGGTACCGCTACGGTACGGGCGCCTTACAGTAATGAATTTTTGCGCCCTGGTGGGACGATCTCCGGGCCGGTGATGATGGGTCTTGCAGACTACGGGGTATATGCTGCGGTACTCAGTTGTATTGGCATTGTTGAACTTACGGTCACCACCAATTTGAATATCAATTTTCTGCACCGACCCGAACCTGGTGATCTGCTGGCTTATACCCGGATCATCAAGCTCGGCAAACGCTTGGCCGTGGGTGAGGTGGAAATGTTTGTCGAGGGAAAAGACGAGTTAGTTGCACATGTGACGGCGACTTATTCAATTCCACCGGGCAGTGTGGTTTCGCCTATTTCTAAGCCACATAGGACGGAGCGGTAAAACAGTTTTATGACACCTTTAAAAGGAATCCAAGCCTGCGTTTTTGATGCCTATGGCACGCTGTTCGATGTGCATTCAGCGGTGGCTCAACACAGTNCCCGGTTGGTTGATGCCACAGCGGTTTCAACTCTTTGGCGTACCAAGCAACTTCAGTACACCTGGTTGCGCACCCTNATGGGCCGCTACGTGGAGTTCTGGCAGGTAACCGGCGACGCGCTCGATTTNGCCCTTGAGACACACCAGGTCAGCGATAGTTCATTACGTGAAGATCTAATGCAGGCCTACCTGGAGTTGTCNTGCTATCCGGAGGTGCCCTTAGCACTCAAGGCNTTGTGCCAGCGNGGAATCCGGTGTGCCATTCTCTCCAATGGCTCGCCTGCGATGCTGGCAGCGGCTGTTGAAAANGCCGAACTGGTCGATCGGTTCAGTGCCGTGATCTCGGTAGACCCGATCCAGATCTACAAGCCCGACCCGCGTGTGTATCAGATGGCTGTGGATGAGCTGAAGCTGGCGCCATCACAGATCGCGTTCCAGTCGTCGAATGCCTGGGATGCGGTTGGTGCGGCAGCGTTCGGCTTTCAGGTGGTTTGGGTGAACCGTTTTGGTCAGCAGCCCGAGCGTCTGGGGGTTCAGGGCGCAGCCGAGCTCAAAACCCTTGAGGGCCTGCCGGACCTGATTGGNGNCTGAACGGCGCAACCACTTTGTTTGTGGTTGGCCACGCGACTAAGAGCCGCACTGGATAATATTTCAAAGCTAAGGATTCGGAGCCGGTTCGATCAGTAGTCGTGATCATATCGGGCAAAGTTGCTGGGTGGTAATCTCACCGGGCCGTCGACCATACCGCGTGCCTGCCCAACGCTTTGACAGGCGGTAAAACTTCAGGTTACCATGCATATAAGCGCCGATTTGAACATCAGCTTGCGGGCGCTTTATAAATACGGCTAAAGCGAGGTGTAAGTAAACCCCGCTCTGGTCCAACCTGCAGCGGGTTTTTTTGTGGCTGTTGCACTGGGTAGGGCCAAGGAGGCACGACAGTGACAGTACCAACGGTTCCCCGGGATCTTCAAACCCATGCCATCCGCGCAGGTCAGCAGCGCACCGCNGAGTGCGAGCACAGCGACCCGATCTTTGCGACTTCTAGTTTTATTTTTGATAGCGCTGCCGATGCGGCGGCGAAGTTTGCCCAAAAGACGCCGGGCAATGTCTATTCGCGTTTTACCAACCCGACTGTGCGGGCTTTTGAGCACCGGCTTGCGGCTCTGGAAGGGGCGGCGTATTGCGTGGCCAGTGCATCCGGCATGTCAGCGATCCTCTGTCTTGCGCTCGCTCTGCTTAAGGTTGGAGACCGAGTTGCGGTATCAACCAGCGTTTTCGGTTCAACCGTGTCGTTGTTTACCAAGATTCTCAGCCGCTTTGGGATTATTGCGGATTTTGTTCCACTGACCGATCTTGCGGCCTGGCGTAAGGCAATCACACCGGACACCCGCCTGGTTTTTGTCGAAACCCCCTCCAACCCGCTGTGCGATATCGGCGACTTGGCGGCGTTGGCGGCGTTGGCACATGAGGCCGGCGCCCTGTTTGCGGTCGATAACGTGTACTGCACTCCAGTATTGCAACAGCCGTTCGCCCTGGGGGCAGACGTCGTTGTCCATTCGGCGACCAAGTACCTCGATGGCCAGGGCCGCTGCGTTGGTGGCGCTCTGGTGACTGACGACAAAGCACTGCACGAGATGCTGTTCAATACCTTGCGTACCGCTGGGCCGGCGATGAGTCCGTTCAATGCCTGGGTTTTTCTCAAGGGCCTGGAAACCTTGCCGCTGCGCATGCGTGCTCATTGCGACCATGCGGCCGAGGTGGCTCACTGGTTGGTGGATCACCCGGCAGTAACTAAAGTTCATTACCCGGGGCTTGCCAGTCATCCGGGCCACGACCTCGCCGCGCGCCAGCAGAGCGGTTTTGGCGCGATAATATCTTTTGAAGTCTCTGGCGGCAAAGACAGCGCCTGGCAGGTCATTGATTCGACTCAGATGCTCTCTATCACTGCGAACCTGGGTGACGTCAAGACCACTATCACTCACCCGGCTTCGACCACGCATTCGCGTATCAGCGCGGATGAGCGCAAGGCTGCTGGCATCGGTGACGAGTTGGTACGCGTGGCGGTTGGGTTGGAGCCCCCGGTTGATATCATCGCCGATCTCGCCCGAGGGCTCGATCACATTAAGGCGCGGTCGAAGTCTTAGCCTGAAGCAGCGCTTGGCTGCTTGCGCCGCGCCAGCAGTGCCCGGGCGACCCTCGAGGCGGGTGGGTGACCGAGGCGTTTGCAGAGCCATTCGGTGATGCCCATCAGATGCTCGAGACTCACGCCCGATTCGATGCCGAGGCCATCAAGCAGGTAAACCACGTCTTCAGTCGCGACGTTACCTGCCGAGCCGGTGGCGTAAGGACAGCCACCGAGGCCGCCAACGGCGGTATCTACCGTTGTTACGCCGATCTCAATGCAGGCAAGGATATTCGCCAGGGCCTGTCCGTAAGTATCATGAAAATGAACAGACAGGCGCTCGATACCGGTTTCGTGGGCACAGGCCTTCACCAGTGATCGAGCTTTGTCAGGCGTGCCCACACCGATGGTATCTCCCAGAGAGATCTCGGTGCAACCCATCGCTGTCATCCTGGCTGCCAGTTCAGCTACCCGCCCCGGATTAACTTCACCCTCATAGGGGCAGCCGAGCACACACGAGATATAACCGCGTATTCTAATTCCCTCATCGAGCGCCAGAATGCAGATTTCGGAAAAGCGCTCGATGCTCTCGTCAATACTGCAGTTGATGTTGCGCTTTGAGAAGGTCTCCGACGCGGCGCCGAATACCGCGATCTCGCGGGCACCCGCGGCCCGGGCAGTCTGGTAACCCTTGCGGTTGGGCACCAGCACGGGCAGACGCAGGTCTGACCGTGAAGAAAGCGCCAACAGTACCTCGTCGCTGCCGGCCATCTGAGGTACCCAGCGCGGCGAAACAAANGCGCCCGCCTCTATCTGAGTGAGCCCGGCTTCGGCCAGGCGATTGATCAGCTCAATGCGCTCCGGCGGCGAGAGCNGCTGAGCCTCGTTCTGCAGACCGTCACGCGGGCCGACTTCGACGATATTGATATGTTCAGGTCGATCCATGCTCGATGATCTCCGGATCAAGTTTGATGTGGTAATAAATACAGATGTCGGGTTCGATACCGTCCCCATAGTCTTTTTCGATTATATGTACTGCGCGAGCACCGAGTGAACGGTTTAGTTGCCACATGGCGTTGGCGAGCCCGGCTCGGTTGCGCCCGGCGATTAGCTGGTATCCAGCCGAACGTGCCAGTGCGAGCTGGCGGGTTTTCAGCTCTCGCCCCACGCCCTTACCGCGGTAGGCGGGGCTGACACAGGTATCTGCCGAATACAGTACCGTGTTGTCACCACGCCCGGGATCCTCAGCGGGTCCGCGCACATGGGCAAAATGCTCGAGCGGGGCACCGAGGCAAAAGCCAGCCAGCTGGTTGCCGTCGATAGCGGCGAGGCTGGCGCCGCGCTGATCCAGAATGATCTGCTCAAGCGTTTCGGGCCGGTCCTGTCGTGACGCTTCGTAAGCCTTGGCCTCCAGTTCGAGAATCGCTTCACGCCACTGCGCCCAGTTGTCACTATCAAGGCTGTCGTATTGCATGGTCATTTTCAAAGATGCAACTCCGCTACAGCAGAATTATCTCATGCGCGCCAGCTGGAGATTCAGTTGCTGTTGTTGCCAGGGCTGCTTTGTTGGCGGAGCTCNTGTGTGCGTACGATACTCNGGTGCCTTGCGCTACAGGCGCTGCATTCAGTTACATCCTGGGCGCGCCAGTGCGATGGGGGGACGAACCCGTCGCGCCAGATTCCGAGCTGTTCTGCCTGCGCCGCTTTTTCTTCAGATACAAAAAGGGCTGAGGGGGTGTTATCGGATAGGGCCCAGCCGTGGCGCACCAGCCAGGCATTCAGGTTTTCATTATTTACGGCACACTCGGCCAGTACTGGCGCCGTGGCGGAGCCCGTGAGGGACACTAATGGGGTACAAGTGATGACGCCGCTGCGTGCCCGATCCTCAAGAGCCCGCCACGCAGCCTGGCCACAGCTCCAGTCGCCGGTCGAAGTGCGACAGGTGTAATCCAGGCCAATAACCGTGCTGCCCTCCAGGACGAAGGGGTGGCCGTCAATCAGCAGCAGGCCTTTGTCCGGTTGAAGTTCGATCGTGTTCTGGGCAACGGCGAAAACGTAGGAGAGTATCAGGACAAGGCCGGCAAGCCAGGCACAGTATCGGTGCAGACTCATCATGTCGTGCCACTTAAGTCCCAAAGAAGCATCATTACAGCATCACGGGCCCACTGCAGCCAGAGCGGCTGGTTGAGCTGATGTAACTGATTGGTGGAGCGCTCCAGGTTCTGTAGAGCGACGAGGATTGGCTCTGCCCGTTGCGCGAGGTGTACATAACAATGGCTGCGGCCACCAAGATAGGTTGAAGGGACCTTGCGGTCGTCATTTGAGCTACAGCGGTATTGAAATTCCCATCTGCCTGAATTCGGATAAACGATGGGCTCTTTTTATCTCGTTCTCTACCACCAATATGTTGTATATATGGCAAGGGGTTGGGGCACTTTGATGCCTTATCCTGAAGTCCGATTGAGCGTTTGATCCAAAGCCGCGCGGGCAAGATGAACCAGTTCGTCGATTTGCGCCCGCGACATAACCAGCGGTGGCGAGATGATCATGCTATCACCGACGGCACGCATCACCAGGCCCAGATCAGCAGCGATATCCCGGCACAGTGCACCTGTTTGGCCGGGCGGTTGAAACGGGGCGTGGGTAGTTTTATCTGCCACCAGTTCCAGGGCGCCCAAAAAGCCCACGCCACGTACCTCTCCCACGAGTGGATGGTCGCCAAGCTCGCGCCAGCGTTGCTGCAGGTACGGGCCAGTATCTTTGCGCACAGTATCGATGATGCCTTCGTCCCGAAGAATGCGGATATTGGCCGCAGCGACCGCGCACGCAGCTGGGTGGCCTGCGTAGGTCATGCCATGGGCAAACTCGCCGCCTTCGTCGATAAGGACTCGAACCACGTGATCGGCAACCATGACCCCGCCGATCGGCAGGTAGCCTGAAGAAAGTCCCTTGGCGATCGGCATCAGGTCAGGGTCAATGTTGTAGTAGTCGCTACCGAACCATTCGCCGGTGCGGCCGAATCCACAGATGACTTCGTCCGCTACCAACAGGATCTGGTGGCGCTTGCAGATGGCGCTGATCTTGGGCCAGTAACTGTCGGGTGGGACGATGACGCCGCCGGCCCCCTGGATAGGTTCGGCAATGAAAGCCGCCACCCGGTGTTCACCGAGTTCCTCTATCTTTTTCTCAAGCTCTCCCGCCACTTGCTTGCCGAAGTCATCGGGCGACAGGTCGCCGCCTTCGCGGTACCAGTAGGGCTGGCCAATGTGGACGATATCTGGGATGGGCAAGCCACCCTGAGCGTGCATAGCNGCCATGCCACCCAGACTCGCGCCAGCTATAGTGCTGCCGTGATAGGCGTTGCGGCGGCTGATAATGACTTGTTTTTCCGGATGCCCCATGCAGGACCAGAAATAACGCGCCATGCGGACGACGGTGTCGTTTGATTCTGATCCCGAATTAGTCAAAAAGACATGATTCAGATGTGCCGGGGTTACCTCGGACAGCAGTTGAGACAGGTCTATAACCGGGGGATGCGTCGTCTGGAAGAAGGTGTTGTAGTAGGGCAGGGTTTCCATCTGCTGCCGGGCGACCTCGGCCAGTTCCTTGCGCCCGTAACCCACATTGACGCACCACAGTCCCGCCATGCCGTCCAGTAGCTTGTTGCCGTCCGAGTCCCACAGGTAGATGCCCTCGGCACGTTCAATAATCCGTGCGCCGGTTTTATGCATGCGCCGATGATCGGTAAACGGGTGTAGAAAATGCGCGCTGTCCAGCTCGCGGTATTGCGCAGTCGTCAGAGCCATTCTATAGCCTCCTTTAAAAGCATTATCATCGGTTATAGCGACATGATAGAGAGCCTTGATGACGGGCGTCAATGCTCTTGGGCCACTAATCTTCTAGAGATAAAGACTCTTCGGCAGGTCGTGCTGGGACCGGCTGATGCTAGACGTTGAGCAACAGGTGTTCACGCTCCCACGAGCTGATGACCTGAAGAAAAGTCTCGTATTCGCTTTCCTTGACTGCATGCCAAGCTGTGACGAAGCGCTGCCCGAGCATCTCTTTGAGATCATCACACTCATCGAGTGCCTGCAGCGACTGCTCCAGACTGCGTGGCAGTTCGTAGGGCATATCGTAGGCGCTGCCGGTAACGGCAGCACTGGGGTGCAATTTCTGACGCATGCCGAGCAAGCCGCAGGCGAGGCTCGCTGCAATAGCGAGATAGGGGTTAGCATCAGCGCCTGGTACCCGGTTTTCTACCCGTCGTGATTCACGGCTTGAGTCTGGCACCCGCAGGCCTACCGTGCGGTTGTCCAGCCCCCACTGCACGTTGATCGGCGCAGCGTGATAGCGTGTCAGACGACGGTAAGAATTGACGTTGGGTGCCAGCAACGAGAGCGCGGCTGGCAGGTAGCGCTGCAGTCCGGCAATGTGTGAATAAAATAGAGTGCTGGCCCTGCCATCTGCGTTGCTGAAGATGTTCTCGCCGGTGTCATGGGAGATTACGCTCTGGTGTATATGCATTGCACTGCCAGGCTCTTTTTCCATGGGCTTGGCCATAAAAGAGGCATATATTTTGTGCCGTAGCGCAGTCTCACGCATGGTTCGCTTGAATAAAAAGGCCTGGTCTGCGATTGCTAGCGGATCGCCATGCAGCAGGTTGATCTCCATCTGCGCAGCTCCGGCCTCATGGTTGAGAGTCTCAAGTGAGATACCAAGGCCCTCGCAATAATCGTACAGATCCTCAAACAGAGGATCAAATTCGTTAACCGCGTCGATCGAGAAAGACTGACGCCCGGATTCGGCACGGCCCGAGCGGCCCACCGGCGGCTCTAACGGGTAGTCGGCGTCCGGATTCGGCTTGATCAGATAGAACTCCAGTTCCGGTGCGACCACGGGCTCCCAGCCATGTTCGCGGTAGGCGTTGATGACTTTTTGCAGCACGTAACGCGGGGACATCTCGACTGGGCTGCCATCGGCGTAGAAGCAGTCGTGTATTACCAGCGCCGTAGGTTCCTGAGCCCATGGGACAAGCCGGAAGGTATCGAGATCAGGTTTTAGGAAGATATCCTTATCGGCAGGGTCCACTGCGCTTTGGTCTTCGGGGTATTCGCCGGTGACCGTTTGTAAAAAGATCGCCTCGGGAAGGCGCATACCGATCTCTTCACTGTACTTGTGGGCCGGAATCAGTTTGCCCCGGGCAATGCCGGTCATGTCCGGGATGACCGCTTCTATCTCGTCAATGCGGTTATCACGCAGCCATTGGCGAATACTGCGGTCCGGTGCACCGCTGGTGGGCAAAGCGGCTTTGGAAGAATCTGACATAAAGCCCCGAAGGCTGTGAAACTCAGCGCGAGTGTACCCGACCCCGTTCGGGGCGCACAGGTGAGGTTTGGGCTGATTCCCCCGGTACAAAGCGACTGGAGCCTACTGATAAACAGGCTTTGCCCATGTATTCAGGGCTGGGTTCCCGCACAATACCCCCTAATGCAGTAATGAACGGAGTTGATCTCAAGATCCAGGTTGGCCTTAAGACTCAAGTTGACCTTAAGACTGAATATGTAACANAATGGGCTGGTGCCCGCTCAATGCTCGACGCACACCGCGTGCGCCTTATAAAGCGCTACGTAGTGGCAGTATGTCTGTTGCGTAGCGTCGGTGCCGGTAGCGGATACCAACAAAACCCAAGGAGGATAAGAATGGAAAAAGTACAGAAATGGAAAGCGGCTGCAGGACTGGTAACAGGTCTTGCAGGCCTACTGGCCCTAAGTGGCCCGGCTCTGGCAGCGGACTGCCCGATCAAGATCGGCGGCCTCGCGCCGTTGTCAGCACCAGGTTCGGTGACTGGCGGTGAGGCCATGCGAGTCGCCATGCTGCTGGCCGAGCGTGACATCAACGCAGCGGGCGGAGTATTGGGCTGCGATATTGAGGTAGTCATTGCCGACACTGAAGGCCTGCCTGAAAAAGCACGCGCCCTGATGGAAAAACTTATCACCCAGGATGGCGTCGTCGCCGTGGGTGGCGGTTATCACAGTTCTGTTGGTGTCGCTGGTAAAGACATTGCCAATGATCGGGGCATCCCAGTGGTGTTTGCCGAGACCTGGAATGACACCATCACCGGCGATAAGCAGAAATACATCTTCCGTATTGCCCCGCTCAGTTCCTGGGCCTCTGGCGTGATCTGGAAGTTTGCGGCCCAAGCACCCGGAGTCAAGAAAGTTGTGATCGTCACGGAAAATACCGATTACGGTATCCCGGCGGCTGCAGAGTGCGAAAAGGGCTTAGCCTCCAAGGGTATCAGCAGCACCACCTTTGGTGTGGATATTGGCACCCAGGATTTCGCAGGCATCGTGGAGCGCGTGAAAGCAGAGAATCCTGATTACTTGATCGTGCTGCTGACGGGTGAGGCTGGCTTCAATTACGCCCAGCAGGCGGCGGACGCTGGTGTTGGCCCGCAGGACATGATGTTCCATGCTAACCAATCTGGCCTTGAGAGTAAGGCCTTTTGGGAAAACGTGCCTGACGGCAACTTGTCCTTTATGGCGCGTATTGGTGTACCAGAAACCATGTACAACGAAAGTGCGCTTAAAATGGCGAATGACTACAAGGAGCAGACCGGCAAAACCGGTGTGGAAAGTTATGCCTTGGAAGCTTATGACTCCATCGGTGTGATTGCCCAGGCTATCAACGAGGCCGGTTCTACCGGTGGCGACGCTATTGTTGATGCGCTTGAGAATATCAGCCATGAAGGCACTCTGGGTCGCATCTACTTCCCCTATGGCACGAAGAAAGATCCTTCGGCAGACGGCAAGGGCGACGAGTGGTGGCACCAGTGGCCTGACCCGGCCATCACGATGGTGCAGTATCAGAAAGAGGGTGAGGCCTCCAACACCATGACGATCGTCTATCCAGACGTGTACAAAACCGGTGACGCGATCTACGTCGGTCACTAATCACCAACTCTGAGCGGTAACAGCAGCGGGGTGGGCGTATTGCCCGCCCCGCTGGCTTTTTTTCGGACCCGGTAACGGGTTCACACCTCTTTTGTTAAAAGCAATTTAAGCAATGCAGTATTCAAGTATTTTCTGGTGGACTATTCTCTGGTTGATCTTCTGGGGGGTGGCCGGCGGCATCATCACCCGTCGGATTTACCTGCGCAAGGATCTGGATACCTCTAACGCTACCCTGGGCGGTTCAGTGATCGGTGCTGCGTTTGGCCCGGTCGGCCTGGTGCCGTTGTGGTGGAAGAGTCCCGAAATCAGTCGGGCGATGATTACACTATCGTCACTGGTCGTGATCGGCATTATTGCTGTGGCCTTTGCCAATGCGGACCCGGAGAACAACTGTGTCTCCAACGGTTCGTTTGTCGCCTCGCAGATTACCAACGGATTGATCATCGGCATTATCTACGGCCTGATGGCGCTGGGACTGACACTGATTTTTGGGATCCTGGGTATCGTGAGTTTTGCCCACGGCGCCTTTTATATGATCGGCGGCATGCTGGTTTACTACATGGTCGTAGTCTGGTTTCCGGGGGCCCATCCGCTGATCGGCGTGCTTGGCGCCTGTGCGCTTACGTTTGCTTTGGGCGCAACATTCGAGCGACTCTTTTTAACACCCATGTACGACAACCGGGTGGAGCGGCCGATCGAATACGGCATCCTGGTCACTTTTGGCCTCTCGTTCACGCTGACCTATCTGGTGGCGGCCCTCGCTGGGTTCAACCCAGTTAAAGTAAAGCGGTTTTTTGACTTTCCCCGTATCCGGCTGCCCGATAGTTCCGATCCCTGGTTGATCAAGACAAGCCGGGGCAACATGGAACTGTTTGACACGGTGTCGATCTCCAACCCACGATTTGTTGCCGCCATGCTTTCGATCTTGGTGTTGTTGGCACTGCTTTATTTCCTGCACCGCACCTGGACTGGTAAGGGGTTGCGCGCGGTCAGCCAGGATCGAGAGGCCGCGGCGATTGCCGGGATCAACCCCAACCGGATGAATATGCTGGCTTTTGCCCTGGGCTCTATGGTCGCTGCGCTTTCGGGTGCCGTATTGGTACAGGCATTTTCGTGGTTGCCGATTGTTGGGCAGATTCCCGAGATGCGCTCGTTCGTGATCGTCGTGTTGGGAGGGCTCGGTTCATTGCCCGGCGCTTTTGTCGGAGGCATCCTCGTGGGGCTGGTAGAAGCAGCGGGAACCGGTTGCGTGCCGAACCCGCAGAAAGCGTCCAGTTATATTCCGGCCTACGGCATGATGATTCTTGTGCTGATGTTGTTATTGCGGCCCATGGGCCTTTTTGGTCGTAAATTCGCGAGCGGGGCGCACGGCAAGTTTTGAGAAAACGACATGTGCCCCACGCGATGGGTATCGCCCTTTTGGCGTTTTTTTTCGCCTTTCCCTTTGTCTATTCGGCTGGCAACTACGACTACATCATGCATATCTGCATCGTTGGCTTTTTCTACGCCATTTTGGCGTCGAGCTGGTCGATGCTGGCAGGGTATGCTGGCCAATTCTCATTCGGCCATATGGCTTTCATGGGGCTGGGCGCGTATACCGCTGCACTTTTTTGTCATTATTTTTTCATCTCGCCCGAGCCCACTGGCATCTGCACCGAGTTTGCACTGGGCAGCAATTACCTGATTATCAAGAACCCGATCGGAGTGACCTCGACCACACTCACTCAGGATTGCCTGGCACAGGCAATGGAAAAATGGGATGGCGCAGTCACGGTTTCCCCGATGCCAGTCTGGCTTGGGGTGATTCTCGGTACCTTGGTAGGCGGTATCTTCGGCCTGCTTATTGGCTTGCTGGTGTTGCCTCTGCGGGCGGCTTACCTGGCGCTTTTCACCCTGGGTTTCTCCGAGATCCTTCGCGCCACTATCAGTGCCGAGATTCAGATTACCCGGGGTCAGGCTGGAATCGAACTGCCCGGCCTGTTTGAAAACGGCATCACCATTGCCGGGCATTACTTTGGCAAGACTGACAAGATTCCACCTTATTTCGTCATGTTCTTTTTGCTGCTGGGCTGTCTTGCCATTCTTTACTGGTTGTCGCGGTCGCGTTTTGGCCTTTTTGTGCGCGCGTTGCGCGAAGACCAGGACGCTGCCGCTGCGCTTGGCGTTAACACCACCCGCTACAAGATCCTGGTTTTTGTCATCACCTCGATGATGGCCGCGAGCGCGGGAGCGGTGCAGGCACACTATGTCACTATCATTACGCCGAACAATCTCATGATTTTGCAGATGAGTCTGGTGGTGGCGATGGCGGTGATTGCTGGGGTGGAGAACTTTGTCGCCGCGGCAATCGGTGCGATCCTGATTGAATTTACGCTGGAAATGCTCCGTACCAGCTTTAACATCGGCGGTGTTGAGATCGACATGACGCTTTGGCGGCTGGTGTTCTTTGGCGTGGTATTGATGCTGACCTTGCGTTTTGCCCGCAACGGCTTGCTGGTGCCGGTAATTAACTACTTCAGCCGCGGTCATGTGGCAGCTGAAACAGTNGTCCGGCGAAAGCAAAGTGAATCCAGCGAAGGTGCGAGCACTGCGCCCGGCGTACAGGGAGGATCGTCATGATCGAACTGGAAGTGTCTCGATTGAACAAGAAATTTGGCGGTAATCATGTGCTGAAGGATGTCTCCTTCGAGATTAAAGGCGCTGAGATGATCGGCCTGATTGGCCCCAACGGCGCGGGCAAGACCACGCTGACAAATGTGCTGGATGGGGCGGTCAAGCCAAACAGTGGCACCGTGTATTTGAACGGCAAGCGCATTGACCAATTGCCGCCGTTTGAGATTGCCAAGACGGGACTGGGTCGCACTTTTCAGGTGACCCGATCGTTTCGGCGGATGACCGTGCTGGAAAACCTCTATGTGCCGGCACTGGCGCTTGGCAAGAGTCACACCGGCAATGAAGTCAAGGAGCAGGCGCTGGAAGTGCTGGAGTTTTTGACTATGGAGCACCTGCGCAACGAGTATGCCCGAGCGCTCTCTGGTGGCCAGCAGAAGCTGCTCGAACTGGGACGCCTGCTGATGTTGGACCCGGATATTATTATCCTTGACGAGCCTTTTGCCGGCGTACACCCCAAGTTGATGGAAGTCATTTACGACTATATACGCCGGGCCAATGCCCAGGGTAAAGCGATGATCATCATCAGTCATCAGATGGATTCGATCTTTGCGCTATGCGAGCGATTGCTGGTATTGAACTATGGCGATCTGATTGCTGATGGCACTCCGGAACAGGTCAAGAAAGACCCAGTGGTCATAGAGGCATACCTGGGTACGACAGAAGATCGCTCGGGTACCGGTCACGGTGACGAGGCAGAGCAATCATAATGACTGATGCCGACGAAGACATCGTTCTTGAGTTGCGCGACCTGTATGTGGGTTACTACAAGGATCTTAATATCCTGCAGGACCTTAACATCAAGGCTCGAAAGGGTCAGATTACGGCAATTCTTGGCGCCAACGGGGTGGGTAAGTCAACCGCGCTCAAAGCTGTATTCGGGTTCCTCCGCCCGAATGGTGGACAGGTGTTATTGGAGGGCGAGGACATCATCGATGTGCCCACCCACCAGAGAATTCTCAAGGGCCTGGCCTACATTCCTCAGCAGCCGGGTATCTTCAAGGATATGTCTGTCGAGGAAAATCTGGAGCTTGGCGGCTGGACTTTCAAGCGTGATAAAAAGCAGATTGCCCAAAAAATGGAGGCAAACTACGAGCGCTTTCCTGTGTTGAAGGAAAAGCGCAAGCAGATCACCGGCGAACTGTCTGGCGGTCAACAGCGGATGGTGGAGATAAGCCGTACCCTGATGGCGGAACCGCGGATGCTACTGGTGGATGAGCCTACTGCGGGGTTGTCGAAGATGCTCTCCGAAGAGGTCTACGAGATGCTGATCATGTTGACTGAACAGGAGAACCTTACGATTCTGCTGGTGGACCAGGAAATTCGCCATGCGCTGCACATATCCGACTACGTGTATGTGCTGGAACTGGGGCGCAACAAGTTTGAAG
>JGI26254J51713_1000555_pt1 | contig 14902 bp, 10 predicted proteins | sample SaaInlV_120m_DNA_3_FD_51713 | JGI IMG/M metagenome (IMG submission 51713)
TCTGTGCCGGTTATTGTCATATTCCCCGACGTACCTCCTAAACCAATCGTTCCACCATCGGATACAGCGATCGTTGTCGAACCTGTTCCACTTGAAATCGTACCTGCAATATCAACATCATCTGCCTCAATTGTAATGCTCGCATTATCTTCAGTTGTAAGGGCCTTGCCGGAAGCCATGGTAAATGTACCCGTACCACTTTCATCAGAGTCGGGGTTGAAAGTCACAGACGATGCTATCGTCAGGTCACCGTTAACAGTGATTCCATTCCCTGCATTTACCGTAACTTGTTTAATTGTCGAAGCAGTGGTACCAAACTCTACTGACCCGTTAGAACCACTTGAATTTAATGTAACACCACCTGAAATATGCGAAAGAGTCACCCCATCGACATACATATTGCCACTTGAACTGTCGCCAATCACTAATTTCCCCGCGGTGATGTCGCTTAATTCGCTCTGTATCAATGTCAACCCGCAGGCAGAACCATTACAAATAGTCGAGACTGTTGATGCAGTTGTGCTTGCCGTTGTGCCATCCAACCCAATAGTTTCACCACTTCCACCCAGAATGGTTAATGTTCCAGCCCCGGCATCCAATGCCCCCGACAAAGTAAAGTCTGTTCCTGTAAGGGTAATATCGCCTCCGTTGGTATCCATGGCTCCAACTGACACAGTTCCACCAGCACTCATAACAATACTTCCGCCAGAGGTTTCAATTGTATCCGACGTGTCTGTAAAAGATATATTTCCAGTAGTTGCAGTGAAGGTAACGCTTTGTCCACTTGTCTGAGCAAATGTCAAACTGTTATTGAGAGTGATGGAACTGGTAGCAACCATATCGATGTTTGTAGTGGAAGCAACTGACTCAAGAATGTTTTCATAGGTTGTGAAAGAGCTCGCTGCACTAGCAGATGCTGTGCCTGAACCTCCCGAAATAGTTATATAGTCCGGATCCAGCAAAAGAGTCCCTGATTTCCCGTTTGCAGCAGTTGTATCCACACGACCAGAAAAGTAAAGCTCTTCTTTCCCAGAAACTTCTGCGAATCCGCCATCACCAAATAGTCTTCCACCACGCGACCTTATGGTTCCAAAAAAATCTGTACGACGATCAGCCCAGAAAATAGTTCTTCCTCCATTACCTCCTGTCATCGCATCAGCAAAAATGGAAACATTGGCACCTACATAGTTTTCTAACGCTGTTGGAATTGAACCTAAACCCTGATAATCGCCACCAACGAGCACAAGGCCACCCCCAGCATCACCGGAAACATCAATAAAGGCATTATCATAAAGGCCGACTCTGTTACCCAAAATATGAACAACGCCGCCGGTCTCGTTGGTCCCTAAACCCGTCGCATCAATAGCTCCTGAAACACTAACTAATCCGTTACTGTCACCCGTAAGATAAATGGAACCATTTTTTTCTGTTATGGATTGAGCCTGGATATACCCAGACATATTGATAACATTGTCTATTAAACCCTGTGCAGACCGAACATCCATTGCCACCGTCCCACCATCGGCAAAAATATTTCCACTGTTGGATACAAGAGAGGTTAATTGTTCTCCGTTGAATCCCGTCACGCTTTGCATGACCTGACTGTCCACACCCAAGTTGACCAGTTGATCGCCATATAGGTCTAGAGTGAAAGTATTTCCAGCAGCAAGGCTTACTTTCCCTAACCGGGCACTGATGATTCCTGTATTTTGAACTCCTGGTGCGACAAATGCGATCAGCCCCCCTTCTGAGGCAGTAATAGTTCCACGATTGGTAATTGTATTTGAAAACTCAGGAGAGATATTAAAGTTGTACTGTCCATTTATGAAATTTGTATCCGATATATCGCTTGTCGTCGCGACCAAACCATGAACATCAATTTCTGCTCCATTCCCAAAAAGAATACCGTTGCGGTTTATCAACATTAGGTTTCCGTTTGATGTTAGCTTCCCGAATATTGAAGACGGGTCGTTCCCTGTCACGCGATTCAAAGTTACTGAACCTGCAGATGGTACTTGAAAATTGACATGCTCCCCCCCCGCAATACTAAATGAGCTCCAGTCAATGATCGATTTATCACTGCTCTGAGAAATATTGAGCCTGCTATCTGAAACCTGATTAATTGTCGCTGAACCCCCCTGCACGCTACCATTAGTTGGCAAGGCATAAATCAAGGATGGGAAAATGCCTAAAAGGTACGTAAGAAATGAAACTAGAAAAATAAGACCTCTTCCAGGCCTCCTCATTTGGCGAATTAAATGATGGTTAAGGGTAGAATTACCCATTTGGATAAACGGTTTATTTTCTTCCACGACCGGACGAACCGACTGCATAAAAACCCGTTGTCCCATTTTCATTATATTCATAATGATTCCCTTGCAACTCTCAGGCTAAAACAATATCCAAATATATAATTTCCAAAAATTCTCTGTAAAAAAGACTACCCAATAGACACACTGCGATTAAAATCTATTAGACAAACTAAAAAAGAATCTCGGATCCTTATTCCCTTCTGCAGCCACATTATCTGACACGGGCTTATTCATTTCTAGATAACCGGAAATCGAATCGGTAACATTAAACCTCACCCCCAAACCTATTGAGGTTAGATCCTGCCGTTTAGCACCTGTGGACGTTTGCACCTTATTCCAAACTGACCCATAATCTAGAAAACTATAGAGCTGNAAGTCTGATAAATAATCCCATGCAGGACGAAATGCTTTTTGCAATTCAACTTTAAAGGCAATTCCATGATCACCAGTAATTTCAGAAGAGTCATACGCTCNAGCATACTGAGAACCGCCCACGCCAAATTCTTCAGATGCTAGTAATTTGTCAAAGGAGTATTGCCACGAAGCAGCACCTAACAAGTTCCAACTGGGTGCCATGCTTTGTATTCTCATGAAACTTCCGGTTAATTTTGTAAAATTACTTTTACCCTGTGACCGTGAAAGGTTAGACGAGCCTGATTCCGTTGCATCAAAAACATTTAGCCCTTGGCTCAGGTTTAACCGGATAAGGTTTACCCCCTTGTTCGTGTCGGCAAAATCATAAGAAAATCCCATAGTCATCACTCGTAAACGATCTTCTGAATCTAGCGACCCNAGAATTTTTGTTGTTGAGTTNCTTCCTGTGAAACCCAAATNCCCNGTCAGGTTTTTTCCNCGAGACCGAAGAAANGGGTGTGTCAACCGAAGAGTAATGCTCNTACTGTCTCCATTAATATCAAATTGCTTAAGACTAGAACCNGGTTCTGACTCACTTACTGAACCTGAGAAAAATAACCTCGTACCTTCCTGGTTTACTGGNAGGTCATAAAACGCATTCATAAAAAGCAACTCTTCCGTTTGACTGGTAACCACTCCCTGCAAACCCGTGCGATCGTAACTGCCTAACAGTGAATTTGCTGTAACTCCACCTGAAAACTGGTACGGGCCATTAAATTTTGAACCTCGGTTATCAGCTCCCACGTGACCCTCGAAAGCCTTATCCGCTAAAATTAATGTCATAGTTGTAGCGCTCGGTTTATCTTCCGACGGTGTCAAGACAGACTTAGCCGCTACTCCAGGCAAATCATCAATCAGCAACAAGTACCGTTCGAGGTCGAGCGCGCGCAATGGACGAGATTTTAGGATTTTTTTCTTGTACTGATTGATTAATTTTCTAGGACCGCGGACAGGCCCTTGGATTTTTATTTTGTCGATATAACCTTCAATAATTTTTAGGTAAACTACCCCATTGTTTATTTTCTGCGGTGGGACAATGGCCTTAGACAAGATATAACCATCATTTCGATACTTATTCGTTATTGATTGAGCTATTTCATAAATATCCTTAAGGGTTAGCTCTTTCTTCAAATAGTTGCTATATAAATGTTTGAAAGCCTTCTTGTCATAAATGGTTGTTCCTTGAATGAATAATTGCTTTAAAACAAACTTGACTCCTTTTAGATCTTCGGGAAACACAGGTACCATAGTTTTAGGCTTGATGGGAATGACAGAAGATTTTGGACTAGGCTGTTGCCCAAACCTACGGTCAAACCGATGGGGCGCGGCCTGTTTATACGTACGATCACGCCCCTCTGGAGAAATCTGAGCCTGAACTTCACCACCTTGGATCGGCCAGCTGAACATCCCCACTAGAAACAAGATTAGTACTCTAAAATGATTTGAGCCAATAAGGGCTCTAGAATTCTCCACCATAGTTTCCTATCGGATAAATTTAGCTATGTATTAAGCTTTACAAGCGAGTTTCAAAAACATTTGATGACCCGTAACTCTTTATTGAATAAGATGTTCAGGAAAAAAGGTATTTCATGGTGCCGCGGGCAGATGACTGCTCGTTATCCTAAACCCGCAAAAAAACTATAAAATTTATAGTCTGTAATGACTTGGACACACTATTGCTCGATAAAAAGCAAAGACTGTGCCAAATATGGGACTACCCCAGTGGGAGCTAAACCCCTTTATTTATAATATTTTACTTAATTTTAAAGTACTTAGATCAAAAGGGGTTGAATGCAAATCGGGAAGTATCTTCCTTCTTCAAAGTGTCGATATGAGAACTTTAAACTGGAAAAGGACAATATTGCGGGAGGGCGTATTAAAGCTACTAAGTTACCGCTAACTAAGCTGTGGGAGGCTGAAGCGATTGGCTCAATTCCAAAAATTAGTAATTACCAAAAAGCAATTCGGAAGGTTTATCTTCGAAAGTCAGCAGCCCTGTCATTCTACGGAACAACTATTGTCGTAGAAAGCCGAGTCTAAAATAATCTAATTTCTTTGTGTTAATATCAGGAGTCTCATTCAAAGAGTTAATTCTGGTTATCAAAATAACCAATCCTAATTGTCAGGTTTATTACTATTGTCCCCTCAAGAACATCCAAAACCAAGTTTAAATAAAAAAACCTTCGTTCGCGAGCTTCGTTTGCAGGGAACAGATGGCATCCGCCGTGAAGTAAAGCTCTCCTCCTCACAAGAGACCACGAATTTAACTCCCCAAGAAGTCTTCTTGAAGCTTGGATTCATCACAGAAGAATTCATGGAAATATATGCCTATGCCCATATCAAGCAGTTAATGTCTACAGAAAAAATTCAGACTGGGGACAGTGTTATTATTGGGTGGGACCCTAGAGATCCAAAAGGGAATTATACTTCTGCCGTCGTTAGCGGGATATGTAAAGCAGGCGTAAATGCACTGATTTTAGGTGTAGTTCCCACCCCATTGGTTCCAATGTATATGCTTTACAAAAATGCCCGCGGCGGTTTGATGGTAACCGCTTCTCATAACCCAAGAGATCAGAATGGCATTAAAATTTTTTCTTCTTTCCAAGGGCTAAAGCTACTACCTGATAATGACTTAACCTTGACGCATGCTGTCCTTGAAGTAAAACCTTCAACTCTAGAAAAGCTTACTCTTAAGGGAAAATGTATTGACTCTCGAAAAGAGGCCTTGGAATTGTTTCATAACTTTTCTCTCGCGCCAAAAAATACATGGATCCCACCAGAATTTGAGAAGAATCTTTTTAAAAATATTACCTTAGTAGTCGATCCCGCTAACGGGTCGCTTTCTGGCATCGCAGCAAAAATATTTCACCAACTCGGGTTCGGAAATGTAATAGAAATAAATTCCAAGTTAAACGGCGATGTAAATCTAAAAAGCGGCGTGGCCGACTTAGAGGGCAAAGCCATAATAACAAGAGAAATGATCGAGAAAGGAACTGGGATATTTTCAAAACATTTGGCTATTACAAAGTTGCTAGACCTTGGCCAAAAAAATAGAACTTTGGTTGCTAAGGGAGATAAAAAAATTTGTGGAGCTGTTTTTGATGCCGACGGAGATCGATTCTATCGACTGGATTATGATGCATCTAAGGACGCCTTAATTGTTATGAGTGGAGACGAAGCTGCTTTCTTTCAAGCCAAACACCTCATAACCTCTAACCCCAAACAATACAAAGGAACCACATACATTAACACCGTTGAAAGTGACTTTAATGCATCGGTCGCGGCTAAAAAACTGGGCTTTCTTCCCGTGCTCACACCTGTGGGAGATAAATGGATTTTGCTAAAAATTGCTTTACTCACAGCGGAAAAAAAAATTCGTGCGGCAAAAAAATTAAAAGGAGCGAAAGTACTAGCAACCAGCATACTAGAAAAGTGGAAAAACATTCAAAATAAAGATTCTCTAAACGTTTTAAATATAGAAGAACTAGAGTCAGAGTTGAACCAATTTTTTAAAATTAACAAAGCTGAGGGGTATGTCGCTAATAGTAACAAAAATGATCTCTTTTCTATTGGTAGCGAGGAAACCGGACACTGTATCACTGAAGGCTACCTCACTTTCAAAAATGAAACACAAGTGTCGGTTTTTTTTGGCAATGGAGTCAAAAGTGCCATAAACACATTCGTTGCTACCCAATTTTTATTAGAATCAAAACCAACGCGGGCCTACTTTGCTAACCTTACTCGCCCGTTCCCCCCCGGATATAAGCAAACTTTCTATACCTACTACGTGAACAAAAAACTTTTCCATAAAAATTCACAACTATGGAACCAAGTAAAAACATCAATATATCAAGAAGGACGGAACAAAGGCTTTAGTCCTCGGTTCACTAGTTTTAGTGCAGAGCCTGACATGTTGTACATTAAACTTAGTTCAAAAAAAAATGAGAACGCCGCCATTTTTGTCCGAAACTCAGGAACTGAAAATAAAATAGGGGTTAATTTGAGAGGATCGATGAAGAGTGCTGCAAAGTTGAAGTCCATCGGTGAAAAATGTATTAAAATATTATTATATTCTATGAAGGACTTTGAAAACCACCTTTGCAAATTAGAGAAAAGTATTCTCAATCAACTAACTTTTGGATCGGTTTTAAATACTAAGCTAAAGTTAAAAAAACCGGCGGGGGAAAGGGTTCTTTCGGAAATGGCGAAACAGGGCCTAATTCGACTAACCAGGGATGGCCATACCCTTACTGCCCTTGGGAAATGGTACCTATCTATAAAGAAGCAGGATGGTTAAAATAGAACTTTTAACTCCGGGAGCACAAAATATTATTTTTCCTGCAAACAACCGTTATCTTCAAGGGGCAAGCATGAAAGACTCTACTTTCTCTTTACACTTATCATCATGAGGCATTTTTTAGACACTTATTTTCCACAACTAAACAACTTTGCACATAATGATATTTTTAAAAATATCAATCAAGTTTGGGATCCCCTTAAAAACCTTGATAAAGTTATTACCAGAATCTTAGCGGAAGACCCTACAGGTGACCAAATCGAATCCGTTTCCGGTCTTACAATTGATACGAGTAGTTCCGTTAAGAGCATCGTTGTGAAACGCTGGATAAAACTTAAAACTCCCATCATATCCCAGGCACTTGAGATTAGAATTGATAGTGGAACTGTTTTAGAGCCTACGGCTATCATCAAAGGCCCATCAGTCATAGGAAAAAATAATGACATTCGTCAAGGATCATACCTAAGAGGTAATATCGTGGTAGGAAATAATTGTGTAATAGGTCACTGCACGGAAATTAAAAACTCCATACTAATGAATCATGTGGAAGCGGGCCATTTTAACTACATTGGAGATAGCATTTTAGGAAGTTTTGTCAATATGGGAGCGGGTTCACGACTTGCTAACGTCCAGTTTCGTGGGTTAAAAGAAAAGATGGACGATACTATCAACGATATTAAGATACCCATAGAAAACAAACTAATTTCAACCGGTTTTTCCAAGCTTGGTTCAATCATAGGTGACAACGTCGAAATCGGCTGTAACGCAGTATTATCTCCTGGAGCTTTGATTGGTAAAGACAACTGGATTTATCCAAACTGTACTGTCTCCAAAGGCTTTCACCCTCCTGGGCATTTCATAACTCCTTCGGAACACAAGTCAAAATCTCGCAAAAAATAAATCTTCTTCAAAAGATTTATTGTCTGGTGTAAAATAGATTTTGAAATATTGATTTTTCTAGTCCACTCTCGTACAGTTTCCTTTTTGGAATGCTACTATTGTAACTTAGATAATTAATTTAAATACAAAATTGCGGATGTGGCGGAACTGGCAGACGCGCATGATTTAGGATCATGTGGGGCAACCCGTGGAGGTTCAAGTCCTCTCATCCGCACCAGTTATGTTAATGATTTCCAGCTCATTCCAGATTCTAGGCTGAAAAAATATGCATGAAAACTTAAACAGAGAAGAAGAAATCAAGGTGCCTCCTGACCGATCTTTCGGTATAGTATTCACCCTCGTATTTTTAGCTATGGGGGTATGGGTAGTCTCTGAAGGGCAGTCTAAGGGATGGCTTTTTTTTGTAATTGCCGCCCTTTTTTTGGTTGTTGCCATAGCACGCCCCTGCATTTTAGGTCCTCTCAATAGAGCATGGACAAAATTTGGACTTCTCCTTGGTCAGGTGTTCAATCCCCTCCTATTAGGAGTCGTTTTTTTTCTGGTTGTCACCCCGATAGCAGTTGTCATGAGACTATGGGGCAAGGATTTCCTTCACCTAAAATCTAAACCCGGTCTCAAAAGTTACTGGATCGATCGCAGTTCTGCAGGCCAAAAAATCGGTTCGATGACTAAACAGTTTTAATTAAACCTGAGGCATATATGTCATTTTTAAATGAGTTTTGGGAATTTCTTCGTGAGCGAAAGAAGTTCTGGTTGTTACCTATTATTTTTGTTCTCTTATTGATGGGTGGGTTAATTGTCTTAACTCAGGGTTCTGCTGTTGCTCCCTTTGTCTACACCCTATTTTGATCCAGAAACCAATACAAATTCTGGGCCTCTCGGCCTACTACCATGATAGCGCAGCAGCGCTCATTCAAAATGGTTGCATTCTCGCCGCTGCTCAAGAGGAGCGGTTTACACGAATAAAACACGATGCTCGATTTCCCATCAACGCCATCGGATATTGCTTGAGTGAAGCCAAGATCTCTCCTAAAGAAATTGACTATGTGGTTTTCTATGACAAGCCGTTTTTAAAGTTCGAGCGGTTACTGGAAACCTACTTGGCCTTTGCTCCGAGAGGATTCAACTCCTTCAGAAAAGCCATCCCCTTATGGCTCAAAGAGAAACTGTTTCAGAAAAAAATGCTATGTGACGAGCTGCATAAGTTCGGATTTGAGGGCAACCTAGCAAACAGGCTTTTATTTTCAGAGCATCACTTGAGCCATGCAGCGAGTGCGTTTTTTCCTTCCCCTTTTTCCAAGGCTGCCATACTAACAATGGATGGGGTGGGCGAATGGGCAACAACTTCACTTGCTTTAGGAAAGGAAAACAAGATAGAGATCCTCAAAGAAATCCATTTCCCTCATTCTATCGGACTCCTGTATTCGGCTTTCACTTATTACACTGGGTTCAAGGTTAACTCAGGTGAATATAAACTTATGGGACTCGCTCCGTATGGTGAACCAAAGTATGCGCAGCAAATATTAGATCATCTGATTGATCTGAAAGCCGACGGATCGTTCAGACTCGACCTCTCCTATTTTAATTATTGCACTGGACTCACTATGACCAGTACCCGGTTTCACGATTTATTTGAGGGCCCTCCCCGTTCTGCGGAATCACAATTGACTCAGAAACATATGGATATTGCAGCCTCCATCCAAAAAGTGACTGAGGAAGTGGTTCTTAGACTTGCTCGTTCACTCCTAAAAGAAACCGGGGAAAAAAACCTTTGTCTAGCAGGCGGGGTAGCACTGAACTGTGTCGCTAATGGAAAAGTACTTCGTGAAGGAGGTCAAAATCACCTTTGGATTCAACCCGCTAGCGGTGATGCGGGTGGAGCCCTTGGGGCGGCCCTAGCAGCCTATCACCTGCATCTGGAGCAACCAAGACAACTGTCTTCTTCAGGTGACTCCATGGAGGGAAGTTATCTCGGACCTATGTTCCCGGATGAGGAAATTGCTAAACGACTAGAAGGGATGCGCACGATTTGAAGTTCTGGAAGAGGATGAGCTCATTCGTTCCTGTGTCGAAATTCTTCAAGAGGGCAAAGCTGTCGGCTGGTTTCAAGGAAGGATGGAGTTTGGTCCCCGGTCACTGGGAGCTCGCTCTATTCTCGGCGATGCCAGATCACCACAAATGCAATCGGTTCTTAATTTAAAGGTCAAGTTTCGTGAATCATTCAGACCATTTGCCCCGTCAGTATTAAGAGAAGAAGTTTCTGAATGGTTTGATCTGGATACCGATAGTCCTTATATGTTACTGGTAGCCGATATTTCAAAAAAATACCAGCGACCCATGACGGACGAGCAGAAACAGTTGTTTGGAATAGAAAAGTTAAATGTGCCGCGTTCTGATATTCCAGCAATCACTCATGTGGATTATTCCGCTCGCATTCAAACGGTGCACAGAGAAACCAATCCNCGCTATCATAAATTACTTTCGGCATTCAAGTCTCGAACCGGTTGCCCGGTTCTGGTCAATACNAGCTTTAACGTGCGAGGAGAACCCATAGTCTGTACTCCTGAAGATGCTTTCCGATGCTTTATGGGAACCGGGATTGAAGCGCTTGCTATAGGAAACTGCTTTTTAAGAAAAGAAGCTCAACCACCTCATTTAAAAGAAAACTATACAGAAATGTTTGATCTGGACTAATTCCCGAATCAGCTTTGTAAGTTTCCTGCGGGATATTTATTTGATTGAAATTTTTTGAGGTGTATTTTGGGTCATGGATTACTTTTCACCTCGTAGAAAAGAATCGTATAACGTATGCTAAAATGGCGTTGTATCGATGGTTAAAAAGAAAAATATTAGCGCATAGCTGGAGGCATCTTTCATTAAAGATAACTCGCACTAAATTTTTAAACATAATGGTTTGTGCGAGAGGAATTTGGTGAGAACTTGATTTAGAATTGTATTTTAAAAATAAACAGAAATCTAAAATCTTCCGTCTACATTAATAACCTTTACCTTCGCACAAAACATGAATACGAAAATAGAGGATATTGACTCCTGTAAAAAGAAAATNAAATTTGATATTGCCTATAAAGACTACCAAGCAAAGGTTNAAAGNTCTTACCTTACTCTCGCTCGGCAAGTCAAGGTTCCGGGGTTCCGTCCGGGGAAAGCACCAATGTCAATGTTAGAAAAACGATTTGGACCAAATGTTAAGAAGGAGGTCATGACCCAACTCGTCAGCGAAAGACTCGCTGAAGTGATAGAAGAAAAAGGGTTCCGCTCTGTAAGTCCACCAAAAATTCTAGAAGTCGAAGCTGAAGAAGGAACTGATATAAGTGTTTCAGCTTCAGTAGAAATTGTTCCTGACTTTAAAATTAACGACTACTCCAAAGTAGAAATTCCCATTGAAATCACACGAGTGACTGATGAGGATGTGAATCAAGCTATTAATTATCAACGCGAACGTCAGGGCACCAAAGTACAAGTATTAGACAGGCCNGTTGAAGACAAGGACTTTGTTAAGCTTGACTTTAATGGAACTCTGAACGGCGAAGCATTTGAAGGCGGGAAGGGCAGTGACCATATAGTTCAAATCGGCTCTGAGTACCTGTTGAAGGACATGGGAAGGCAACTCATAGGTATGTCCGTGGATGAAGAAAAAGATNTCCCTGTTCAAATCCCTGAAAATTACTCCTCTAACAAATCCATCGCAGGCAAAGAGGTTATTTTTCATGTCTCTCTAAAAGGAATCCAGAAAAACCAACTTCCCGAACTGAATGACGACTTTGCTAAAAATATTGAGCCTAAAGATAAGTTCGCTAGCTTAGAAGACATGAAGCTACAAATTAGGTCTCAACTGGAAGAGCATGCTCGCGGAGATGCTCATAGGGAGGCTAAAAAAATAGTCGCAAAAAAAATCACTGAAATGAATCCTATCGAAGTCCCCGAGGGCTTAGTGGAAGAACAAATCAAGCATATGGTCATTCAGGCTTTAAAAAAGGGACAACAGACCCAAAACAAAACAGAACCTATCAACGAAGAAGAAATACATGTAACAGACTCACAAAAGAAAGAACACAGAGAAAATGCCACCCAACTCTTACAACAGGAGCTGGTACTTGATCAATTGGCCTCTAACCTTAATATTAAGATTGGTGAAAGTGAACTCAATGCGGAGGTCAACAATATGGTTCGTATGTTGGGCGAAACGAATGCCCACAAAATGAAAAAACAATGGGAACAAAATGGTGTCTTAGCTAGATTACAAAGCCGAATTAAGCGTGATAAGACGCTCGATGCAGTGATGAAGGAAGTCCAGGTAAAAGAAGAAGTTGTTGACAGAAAAGAAGATATTGACAATAATTAAAGTAACACGTCTTAGCTTATTTTTTGCATTGCTCCAAGCAGTTCTTAAGCCCCACATAGGCTAGGGGGATATGACTTAGCCTTCTCATTATTCTATAATTGAAAAAGAAAGAACGTATATGACGGATACTTATAATCAGTTGATACCAATTGTAATTGAACAAACCAGTCGCGGAGAGCGCTCTTACGATATTTATTCGCGCCTACTTAAAGACAGAATCATATTCCTTGGTACCGGAGTTGACGATAATGTAGCCAACGCCATTATAGCCCAAATGCTTTTTTTAGAATCAGATGAACCCGATCAAGATATTTATCTATACGTCAATACTCCTGGTGGACAGGTAAGTTCGGGAATGGCTATCTACGATACCATGCAATATATCAAACCAGACGTGCAGACAATTTGTATTGGACAGGCAGCCAGTATGGGTGCCTTGCTATTAGCAGCTGGAGCCAATGGAAAACGATTTTCTCTTCCACATGCAAGGATAATGATCCATCAGCCAAGCGGTGGGTTTCAAGGTCAACATACAGACATTGAAATTCAGGCCAAAGAAATCTCCCGTATTCGAGACATTCTTGACGGAATACTCGCAACGCACTCCGGGCAGGACCCTAAAAAGGTTCGCAAGGATACCGAGCGGGATCACTATATGACTGGTGAGGAAGCTTTAAAATATGGTTTAATTGATAAGCTAATCACTAAACGCGAAGANGCAGAAAAGAAGAAGCAATAAATTTTGACCGAGAATATGAGCTACCTTTTCTCTTGATCACCCAATAGAGGAATCCTATGAGTAAAAAAAAGNCCCCAAAGAACAATANCTACAGATGTTCCTTTTGTGGCAAGAGCCAAGATGAGGTTAAAAAGCTGATCGCTGGCCCAACTGTCTTTATATGTGATGAGTGCATNGAACTATGTAACGAAATCATGGTAGAAGAATGGGCTCAAGCAAAGTCCGAGGATGTACAACACTTATTAAANCCAAAAGATATCTACAATCACCTCGAAAATTATATTATCGGGCAAAACCGTTGCAAGCGCATACTTTCAGTCGCCGTTCACAACCATTTCAAGCGGATAGAAGCTAATATAAATATGGACGAAGTAGAACTTCAAAAAAGCAATGTGCTGCTTATTGGTCCTACCGGTTCTGGGAAAACTTTAATGGCTCAAACGTTGGCAAAAATTCTTGACGTGCCATTTACTATTGTTGACGCCACAACACTTACCGAAGCCGGTTATGTTGGAGAAGATGTAGAAAATATCATCCTCAAACTATTACAAGCTGCAGACTACGATGTGGAAAAAGCGGAGCGAGGAATTATTTATATTGATGAGATTGATAAAATATCTCGCAAAACAGAAAACCCATCAATCACTCGTGATGTGTCAGGGGAAGGCGTACAACAAGCCTTACTTAAAATTATTGAGGGCACCACTGCCAGCGTTCCACCACAAGGCGGAAGAAAACACCCTCACCAGGAATTTTTACAAGTTAACACATCTAATATCTTGTTTGTCTGTGGTGGCGCTTTTGTTGGCCTCGACAGTGTCATCCGTAGCCGTGTAGGAAAAAAAACACTTGGATTTAGCCAAGAACCCATCTCAACAGGAAAAATAGAAACGGAAGNTCTTCTCGAAAAGGTACAACCGGAAGATCTTCTCAAGTACGGACTCATCCCAGAATTTGTAGGGCGGTTTTCTATCGTTGCGACTCTTAATGAGCTCGACACAACTGCTTTAATGAAAGTACTTTCAGAACCCAAAAATGCAATAACAAAACAATTTCAGAAACTTTTTGAATTCGAAAATGTTAAATTAAAGTTTACAGAAAATGCCATTCGAGCGATCGCAGAAAAAGCGATCGCCCACAAAACAGGTGCACGTGGGTTGCGCTCAGTACTAGAAGAACACATGCTTGATATCATGTTTGAACTACCATCACGAGATGATATTCAAGAAGTTGTAGTCAATGAAGAAGTAATCAAAAATAGTGAAGAACCACTTCTCGTATATCACAAACAAAAAAAGGCAAGTTAAATGAGTTCAGGCCACCCCTTGTTACCTCTACTCCCACTAAGAGACATAGTTGTTTTTCCCTTCATGGTAATCCCGCTTTTTGTTGGGCGAGAGAAGTCTGTTTGCGCTTTGGAAAAATCTATGTCCGAACAAAAAAATATTTTTCTGGCTTCCCAGCGTAACCCAAATTCTAACGACCCAACTCCAAAGGATATTCACGAAACTGGTACTATCGCCAATATTCTGCAAATTCTAAAATTAACCGATGGCACAATAAAGGTTCTAGTTGAAGGCCTGCAACGCGGGCGCATCATTAAATTCAGTAAAAGCACCGATTTTTATCAAGTAGAAATCGAGCGTGTTCAAGAAAATGAGCAAGTCACGCCTGAACTTAAGGCACTTATGAGAAGTGTTGGCAGTGTATTCGAACAGTATGTCAAACTGAATCAGAAAATACCACTGGAAGCAGTTTCTGCAACAACGAACATTATTGAACCACATCGTTACGCTGACACCATTGCAGCCTATATGGTTTTTCAATCCAATGAAAAGCAAGCCCTTTTAGAAACCTTCAACCCTGGCGATCGCTTA
>JGI26254J51713_1000563_pt1 | contig 14788 bp, 16 predicted proteins | sample SaaInlV_120m_DNA_3_FD_51713 | JGI IMG/M metagenome (IMG submission 51713)
TCCCTTGCTTGATCACATGGTGTGGCAAGCTATTTTATAATAACCATAAGGAGAAAGACTCATGAGACACTATGAGATTGCACTAATTGTGCACCCTGACCAATCGGCTCAGGTAGGTACGATGATGGACAAATACAAAGAAATGATTACTGCTGACGGCGGTAGCATTCACCGCGAAGAAGACTGGGGTCGTAAACACCTCGCTTATCCAATCGATAAAATCTATAAAGCACACTACTTAATGATGAACATTGAGTGTGGTCAAGAAACACTTGACAAGCTAAATTATAATTTCCGTTTTAATGATGCTGTTTTAAGAAATTTAATTATTTCTAAAAAAGAAGCGATCACTGAGCCTTCAGCTATGATGACGGCTAAAGACGAAGATAAAAAACCGGTTAGAAGATAGGAGATTATTATGGCTAAGCAACAGAAAAGAAAACGCAGACCTCTAATTAAAGTTAATACTTTTTGTCGTTTTACGGCAGCAGGTGTTAAAGAGATTGACTATAAAGATGTGGATGTTTTATTAAAGAACATTGATGAAAGCGGCAAAATTACTCCATCAAGAATGACAGGCACAAACGCTAAATTCCAGCGTCAATTAACTACTGCAATCAAAGAGCTAGATTTTTAGCATTGATTCCTTATACTGACAAACACAAGAAATAGGAGTTAATCATGCAAGTAATTTTATTAGAAAAAATTGGTAAATTAGGTAGCTTAGGTGATTTAGCTAATGTTAAATCGGGTTACGCTCGTAACTTCTTAATTCCGCAAGGTAAAGCAAAGCCAGCAACAAAGGCTAACATGGCTGAGTTTGAAACCATTAAAGCTGACTTACAGGCAAAAGAAGCAACTGCAGTTAAAGACGCTCAAACAAAAGCAGAAGCTATGTCAGGTGTTGTTTGTACCATCAAAGCGAACGCTGGCGATGAAGGCAAACTGTTTGGCTCTATTGGCACAGCAGACATCGTTGAAAGCCTAGCAGCTAGTGGTCATGAGATTGAAAAACGTGACCTTAACATGCCTGAGGCAATTCGTTTTGTTGGTGAATACGAGGTAAGCGTTACTCTGTATACTGATATTATCGTTACCATTAAAGTGATTGTTGAAGCTTTGGAAGAAGAGGGTTAATTTCCAAAACGGTAGTCCAAAAATTGCGTTAAAATTAAAACCCTCGTTGAGGGTTTTTTTAATTTCTAGGTCACAACAATGTCAATCGAAAACGCCAAAATTCCACCCAATTCACTCGAATCAGAGCAATCGGTTTTAGGCGGATTATTACTGCAAAATGATGCTTGGGACAGGGTTGCAGATATTCTTGCGATGGGCGACTTTTACAATGCCTCGCATCGACTCATTTACGATGCCATTGTCACTTTGTTACAGCACAACCAGCCCGCGGATTTACTCACCGTTACTGAGCAATTAAAAAAGCACGGCAACGAGGAAAGCATTGGTGGTTTTAGCTACTTAGCTGGCATTGCTGAGAACACGCCCAGCACCTCAAACATTGAAGCCTACGCACAACACGTACGCGAGTTATCCGTTTATCGTCAACTCATCAAAGTTAGCAACGAAATTGCCGATACAGCCTACAACCCAAAAAAGATAAAAGTTCAAGAATTAATTGACCTCTCTGAGAAGAAAATATTCGAAATTGCTGAACAAGTCAACCGAGGAAAAAAGGACATTGTTAACCTTAAAGACATCAGTAACGATCTTAGTAATTTAGTACATGAATGGCAAGAAAATACTGGCACAACAGGATTATCAACAGGATTTACTAAGCTTGATGAATTAACCTCAGGCTTGCAAAATGGTGATTTAATCATCATTGCGGGTCGTCCAAGTATGGGNAAAACNTCNCTNGCAATGAACATTGTTGGTAACGTTGCCATCGAACAAAGAAAACCGGTGGTGGTTTTTTCCTTAGAGATGCCTACTGAACAATTAGCCTTACGCATGGCTTCGTCGTTTGGAGAAGTAAGTATGAAAAAAATGCGTGATGGTGATTTAACTGACACCGACTGGTCTGGATTTTCCCACGCATTAACGGCTTTTGATAACAGCACCATCTTAATTGATGAAACGCCGTCGATTACTCCAACCGAAATCAGAGCAAAAAGTCGTCGACTTAAAAGAGAACATCCTGAACTTTCATTGATCATGGTGGACTATTTACAATTGATGACCGTACACGGAAAGTCTGAAAATAGAGTGCAAGAAATCAGTGAAATTTCCCGCTCACTAAAAGCACTGGCAAAAGAAATCAATGTGCCAGTAATCGCTCTATCCCAACTTAACCGTGGTGTTGAATCGAGACCATTGAAAAACAAAGGGCGCATGCCACACATGTCTGATTTACGCGAATCGGGATCCATCGAACAAGACGCCGATATCATTGGATTTATTTACCGAGATGAGCAATATCACGACATAGACAAAGGCGGTAATTATTTTAATGCGGATGAAGTTGGCAAAGCTGATCTTAACATCTCCAAACACAGAAATGGCTCCACTGGCAATATTAAGCTTGCTTTTGTTGGTGAGTACACCAAATTTAAAAATTTGGCTAACGAAGAGCAATTTGATGGCGTGTCTAATGAAGAAATGCATGTGGCAGATGCTCACAATCTTGATAATTTTGAGATTGAAGAAAAACGACCTTTTTAAATGCAAGCCATTGCATCGATTTCACAATCAGCATTAGCTCATAATCTATCCGTCGTTAGGCAATCTTGCTCTGAGTCTAAAATTGTATCCATGGTTAAGGCAGATGCCTATGGGCATCATCTTACATTGGTCGATCCTATTATTGATGAATCTGACTTATTGGCCGTTAGCGAGCTTAGTGAAGCTCAAAAACTGCGAGAAAAAACTGACAAACCTATTTTGCTATTATCCGGGGTTTACTCACAAGACGAATTGCAAAGTGCCATTGCATTGGATTGTCACGTTGTTGTCCATGAAAAAGAACAAATTAATCTCATTGCCCAAACCAAAGAACGAATCGGAGTATGGATAAAGATTGACACGGGCATGCATCGATTGGGCTTATTAGCCAATGAATACCATGAATGCATCGAAGCATTTAAAAATAACACGCTCGTTGACGTTGAATGCGTAATGAGTCATTTTGCCTGTGCTGATGAAATCGACCACCCAACGAACGAATCTCAACTGAATGAATTTAACCAGCTAACCGATGATAGCATTAAACGCTCTATGGCGAATTCTGCTGCAATCCTTTCTAATAAAAANGCNCTGTTTGATTTTGTGCGGCCGGGTATTATGCTTTATGGCATNTCTCCNTTTGGCACGGATGAAAGCNATTTAAAACCAGTGATGGAATTGTCAGCACCCATCTTGTCAATCAAAACCATTCAAACAGGAGAATCGGTAGGCTATGGCGCTACCTGGACGGCTAACAAAAAAACCAACATTGCAATCATTGGCATTGGCTACGGGGACGGCTACCCTCGCCACGCCAAAAATGGAACACCGGTGTGCATCAATGGCGAGCTTTGTCCGTTAATAGGTCGAGTTTCAATGGATTTGATTTGTGTAAATATCGACAGTATTACTGCCAAAGTGGGTGACGTTGTTACACTGTGGGGCAATGAAAAACTAAGTGCAGAAACCGTTGCCACTTGGAGCGATACCATTGGTTACGAATTAGTAACCGGAGTGAGCTCTCGAGTAAGTTTTAACAAAGTATTGTGAATACGCTAATCCAAATTAGTGATTGTCACATCGATGACAATCCAAAATCCATGGGCGTGGATACGCATTCTAATTTAAAAAAAATTATCGANAAAATCACAACTGTGAATTTTGATACGCTACTCATCAGTGGTGATTTAGCACACAATGGCACGCCCGGATCTTACCAAACACTCAAAGAAATTCTATCGCCATTACAAAATAATATAGTGGTTATGCCTGGTAACCATGATAACGCTGAAAATCTTAGTCAATTATTTGGTAAGAATTTAGCCCCTAACTTTTCCTTAGGAGATTGGGAAATTATTACCACCGACTCCGTGCAAGTAGCGCAAACCAGTGGATTTTAACCCAAAATACACTTTTAAATTTAGATTTATCTTTAAAAAACACGAAAGCAAAATACAACGTTGTTGTGCTTCACCATCCTCCTGTGCCCATGCAAAGTAACTGGGATGATACTTTGTCATTAAAAAACTGCGACGAATTCTTTTCTGTGATTGATAAATACCCTAAAATAAAGGCAATTTTGTGGGGTCATGCCCATCAAGCCACTGACTTTAAGCGCGGAAAATTAAAACTTATTTCATGCCCTTCAACGGCTTTACAATTTGATAATGAGAAAAGAATTGGATTTAACCACTACAAACTTTATGATAACGGTAATTTAGAATTCTGACACACAATGGCTATAACCACAGAACAAGATTTTCTTAGATCTTTATACAATCAGCAAAAACCAAAAAACTACGCTCAAGTTTCGGGCTTATTTGAGATAAACTTTCAAAAAATATCCAAGCTCATTCCTTTGCTGTCCATCATCTCACATCATAGTGTTGCTAAGCAAGAAGGTGAAAATGACCTTCATCTTTTCGTTGAAGAAAAATCAATCTACACGGGTATTTACACACTTACCCATCAGTTAAACTCACCGGCAGGGTTAATCAATCGACCTGATATTCGCTTTAAAGTGTATTTTGATGCAGAATTACTTGAAGTCATCTCCGTTTGTAATGAAACCACACTCAACAAAAATCATCCTTTCATAGCGCAATGTTCTGATATGGATATACAATGGGAATTAAACACTTTTATTGAAAGATGGCTAGACTATTGTTTGGTCAAATATGACACACTGGAATGGAAAATAGTAAAGTAAAAGATAAATTAGTCGTGGCGATTTCGTCGCGTGCGTTGTTTGATCTTGACGAATCTCATCAAATATACAAAGAACATGGTGTAGAAGCTTACGCCAAACATCAAGAAGAAAATGAAAATGTTATTCTTGAGCCAGGTGTAGGATTTTCCCTAGTCAAGAAACTCTTAACCCTTAATAGCGAAAAAACCCCAATTGATGTGATTTTATTATCGCGCAACAGTGCAGATACAGGGTTAAGAATTTTCAACTCAATCGAGCACTATGGCTTGAATATTTCTAGAGCGGCATTTACCCGCGGTGAAAGCACGCATTCGCTTGTCGGCGCGTTTGAAGCCGATCTATTTTTATCAAGCAATTATCAAGACGTGCAAAAAGCGCTAGAATCAGGTTATGCGGCAGCTTCCATCGTTGGCTCAAACTCAAAAGATGCGCACGAAACACAATTGCGCATTGCCTTTGATGGTGATGCTGTTATTTTTTCCGATGAAGCAGAGAAAATATTTCAAGAAAAAGGCCTGGAAGCCTTTGAACAAAGCGAAAAAAAATCAGCTAAGGTTGAACTTAAGGCTGGCCCATTTAAGTGTTTTTTAAAATCACTTCACAAAATTCAATCCACCTTTCCTGTGGAAAATAACCCCATCAGAACCGCACTGGTGACAGCACGCTCCGCCCCTTCGCATAAGCGCGTAATCCACACTATGCGTGAATGGGGCATCCGAATTGATGAATCTTTCTTTTTAGGAGGACTGGACAAAGGTATTTTCTTAAAAGAATTTGGCGCGGATATTTTCTTTGATGACCAACACAAACATTGCCAGTCTGCTTCTCAATACGTACCAACTGGACATGTCCCTAGCGGTATCTCAAACGAATAATTCATTTTTAGACCCAAGCCGGGCTTGGGTCTAAAAATCAAAATCACTCATGGATAACGAAACCCCTTTATTACTTGCAAAGGATATTGAGGCCGTTTTTATATCAATTTTATATCGCTCCAATCCTCCTGATTCTTGCAATAAATTTTCTATTTCATTTTGATCACAAATACTATTACCCATTTCAGTTGATAGGTATTCAAAAATACTGGATTTAACCAGATTGGTTTTTGGATTTATACGATGATGTTTATAATTTAAATTAACATAACTACTAATAGAAAACAACGAATACGCTTCATCAATATTCTTAGATTTAAATCTTCCTTGAAATAGGGACCCATTTCTATCATGTGTTTGATTGAAAAATTTAACATACGAAGTGCCCAATCTTTGCATGTATTTTGAAATACCTTGATCGCTTTCTTGTTTTAATAACAGATGAAAATGATTAGGCAACAAGCAATATGCCACAATACTAACAAGCCTTTCTCCATCGCCAAAAACGACGCTGTCTTTATGCTTCTTTCTTTTTAATTTAATAGAATTACTGACATCAGTGCTATTCAAATCTTGCATCCTATTAAAGAAAAAATACATCTCATCTCTATTTGTAAAAATATCACGTTTATCAACACCACGATTGAATACATGATAATACTCACCATTGACTAAAGGGGTTTTTCTAATTGACATAGGCTTATTATAATTTAGACCCAAGCCCGGCTTGGGTCTAAATTTAATAAATAATATTTTTTGTTGATGGGTAAAATAACCAACATTCATAATTTTTTTATAAAAAATGAACAACAAAATCCAGGCTATTCGCGGAATGAATGATTTACTACCAAAAGACTCGAGTCTTTGGTTATCAGTCGAGCGTATTATTTCTAATTTGTTTATTTCTTATGGTTTTAAGAATATTCGCACTCCCATTGTAGAAAAAACAGATACTTTTTGTCGTGCCATTGGTGAGGCGACTGACATTGTTGAAAAAGAAATGTACTCTTGGAAAGAGTCTAACGGCGAAAGCTTAAGTTTAAGACCTGAAGGAACGGCTGGCTGTGTACGCGCCATGATTGAGCACAATCTACCCAGAGAAGGCATTCAAAAAGTTTTTTACCAAGGGGCAATGTTTAGACATGAGCGCCCGCAAAAAGGACGTTACCGTCAGTTTCACCAAGTGGGTGTGGAAGTATTTGGTGCGGACAACGCCAAGATTGATGCAGAACTCATGGCAATGACTCATGCACTTTGGCAATCTTTAGGGTTAAAAAGCCTTACTTTACAGGTTAATACATTGGGCTCATCAAAAACTAGGGCCAATTATAAATCCGTATTAGTAGACTATTTTACTAAGAACAAAGATCAACTCGATGAAGACAGCTTAAGGCGCTTATCAACCAATCCACTGCGTATCTTAGACAGTAAAAATAAAGACATGCAAGGTCTTATTAATAGAGCACCAAAATTAATGGATTATTTAGACGATGAGTCCAGTCAACACTTTGATGAGTTTAAAAATTATTTGGAATATTTAAACATCCCTTATCAAATTAACACTCGTTTAGTGCGAGGCTTGGATTATTACAACCGCACTGTGTTTGAGTGGACCACAAACGATTTAGGCGCACAAGGTACAATTTGTGCGGGTGGACGTTACGATGGATTGGTTGAAAAAATGGGTGGAAAGCCAACGCCTGCCGTTGGTTTTGCCATTGGATTAGAGCGTTTAGTGCTCCTACTGGAAGAACAAAAGATCTCTTTATCTGGCTCACCTTTGTCCATTTACTTAATGGCCTTAGGGGACAAAGCACAACTTAAATCGATGCAAATTGCCCATGACTTACGCGCATCATTGCCCGGTGCAATACTTTATAATGACATCACATTAGGCAGCTTCAAAAGTCAATTTAAAAAAGCCGACAAAGCCGATGCCGATTATGCATTGATTTTGGGTGAAGAAGAGCTGAGCAATAATCAAATTAGTATCAAGCCATTAAAAGGCCAAGGTTCGCAACAAACAATGAGTCTGGATGAGGCCATTAATTATTTTAAGGACAGTACAAACGTATGAAAAATTTTATCGAAGTTCATAAAACCGAAGACGAACAAGCCGAGCAAATCAAAAAATGGATTAAGGAAAACGGTGGGCAAATTATTGCTGGTGTGGTAATGGGTCTGTCTGCTATTTGGGGTTTTGATTATTACAAAAATTACCAAAATGAGCAGTCCACTCAAGCTCGTTCACACTACTTATCTTTGGTAGTAAATCCTAACAACACAGAATCTTTTGATAAACTACAAAATAATTACACCGGCAGTGGTTATGTCGACCAATCATCTTTACTCATGGCTAAGAATGCTGTTGATAATAAACAATACCAACAAGCACTTGATTACCTCTCACCTCTGCTTGAGAGTGAAAATGAATTCGTTGCTCACAGTGCCAAACTTAGAATGGCTGCAATTCACCTTGAGATGAATAATTACGATCAGGCTTTATCAGTACTTGAGGCAACTGAAAATAACGCTTTTAGTGGTTTATACAACCACACCAAGGGTGATGTTTACTTAGCTCAAAATAACATTGATTCAGCCAAAAAGCATTATCGATTGGCTCTTAGTCAATTATCAAACGATTCCGAATTAAAAAGTTTAATTAAAATTAAATTAAACGATCTTAACTAACTTTTCTTTGTATTGTGGGCTTACCCGTCATCTCTCTTGTTGGACGCCCAAACGTTGGTAAGTCCACACTCTTTAATCGCTTAAGCAATTCTCGTCAAGCTTTAGTCTCTGACTTTGAAGGTTTAACCCGTGATCGTCAATACGCTGAAATTTTGCTGGATGATGACAGTGAAACTTTTGTTACTATCATTGATACCGGTGGCCTAACAGGCGACGATAATATTGTTGACAGTGGCATTCAAGGTCAAGTACTAAACGCCTTAGAAGAATCTGATGTTATTTACTTTATTGTGAGCGCTAGAGATGGCGTTATTGGATTAGATTTAGAAATAGCCTCGCAACTTAGGCGCCTGAAAAAAGACATTATTCTAGTCTGTAATAAAGCAGAAGGTTTGGATGAATCTCTAGCCGCTGAGTTTTACGAATTAGGCCTAGGTGAACCAAGGCTGATTTCTGCAGAACACAGCCAAGGAATTGGAGATTTAATCGATCATACCCTGCCCCTATTACCTCAAGCAACCATCGAGGAAGAAGCTGAAGTTGAAGGTATTGCGGTTGCTGTTTTAGGCAGACCCAATGTTGGAAAGTCAACTTTGATCAATCGAATTTTAGGTGAAGAGCGTGTCTTAGCTATTGATATGCCAGGCACAACACGTGATAGCATCTACATTCCTTTTGAGCGCGAAGGCCAAAAATACACACTGATTGATACTGCTGGTATCCGTCGTAAACGCTCTACTCACGAGAAAATTGAAATCTTCTCAATCATTAAAGCCATTGATGCACTTGATCGCTCACACGTTGTAATTTTAGTACTGGATGCACGCGAAGGTGTAACCGAGCAAGATGCTACTCTGCTCGGTATGATTGCCGATAAGGGTCGGGCACTGCTAATTGTGATTAACAAATGGGATGGTCTTGATGATTATCAGAAATCTGAAGTTAAACGTAAGCTTGATGTTAAGTTATCGTTTGTAAATTATGCCAGTGTGCATTATATTTCGGCATTACATGGCTCTGGCGTTGGTAAGCTCTTTGCGCCAATTATTAAGTCTTATACTAACGCTAGCACTCAACATTCCACTTCAACCTTAAATAAGATTTTAGAAAGCGCCAATGCGGGCCATCAACCACCACCGGTAAAAGGCAGACGTCTTAAAATTAAATACGTAAATCAAACAGATGTGTTTCCACCAACGCTTACCTTTCATGGTAATCACCTTCAAAACGTACCTAATGCTTATGATCGCTATTTAAAGAATTTCTTTATCAATGCACTTAAGCTAACCAATACACCGCTTAGAATCGAATATAAAAGCGGTGAAAACCCATTTAAAGACAACAAAAATGAACTCAGTGCACGTCAAGTGACTAAAAAGCGTCGCTTAATGCAGTTTATTAAGAAGCGGAAGAAGCGGAAGTAAACTTTACCTGTGCATTGGTCCGATCAATCTCTGCCAATAATTCACAATACGAATTTTCCAATATTTCTGCTTGAGACGGATCATCACTGCATGCACAACCTGAAAGAATCTCGCAGAAAAATACACCTATTTTTATTTGAATCTGGTCGTCGGTTTCATCACTTGATAAAATCATTACATCAATACTGTCTTTATCAATCACAGCACTATGATTACAACAATTAGCTAAAGGAAGCTCCTCTAATTCAAGTGATTTTATGGCTTGTTTAAATGCTTGCGGAAACTCGTCGCTCCCCCAGCATTCTAAAACCCTATCAAACACTAAGATGAAAGAATAAGATTATGAGCTTTAGAGGCCGCTTTGATAAAACTTTCAAACAATGGATGGCCATCGCGTGGACTTGAGGTAAATTCTGGATGAAATTGACAAGCCATAAACCAAGGATGGTCTTTAATTTCAACCATCTCAACCAAAGTGCCATCAATAGATCGACCTGAAATGGTTAACCCTGCCGTCTCAATTTTATCAATCAACTGATTGTTGACCTCATAGCGATGACGATGACGCTCAATAATTACATCCTTGCCATAAATCTTTCTAGAATTTGTGCCTTTAACCAGTGCACACTCTTGACCACCCAAACGCATGGTACCGCCCATGTCTGAATCTTGATCTCGAGTCTGTACACTGCCGTCCTCATCTTGCCACTCGGTAATTAACCCCACTACTGGATAAGGAGTTTTGGCGTTAAATTCAGTACTATTAGCATCTTTCATGTCGGCCACGTGTCGTGCATATTCAATCACCGCTACTTGCATACCAAGGCAGATTCCCAAATAAGGAATGTTATTCTCACGCGCGTATTTAACCGTGGCAATTTTACCCTCGACTCCGCGATTACCAAAACCACCCGGTACTAAAATGGCGCTCATTTCACTTAAACAACCCACACCCTCTTTTTCAATTTCTTCAGAATCAAAATAATGAATATTAACTTTGGTTTGCGTGTGTACACTGGCATGAATCAATGCTTCGGATAAAGACTTATAAGCCTCAGTAAGATCCATGTATTTACCTACCATGGCAATATCAACACTGCCTTTTGGATTTTCTAATTTTTTAATCACTGTATCCCACTCACTAAGATCGGTTGGCTTGCAATTAAGTGACAATCTTTTAACCACAACGTCATCCAAACCTTGCTCGTGCAATGCTCTTGGTACTTTGTAAATAGTATCAACATCCAATGAAGTAAACACAGAATCTTCTGGAACATTAGTAAACAAGGCAATCTTAGCACGCTCTGCATCAGGCAAAGGATATTCAGAACGACAAATCAAAATATCAGGTTGAATACCAATGCCCCTTAATTCTTTAACTGAGTGTTGAGTCGGTTTGGTTTTGAGTTCACCCGCAACTTTAATATAAGGCAACAACGTTAAGTGAATGAATAACGTATTTTCACGACCAATTTCCAGACCCATTTGTCGAATGGCCTCTAAAAACGGTAAGGACTCAATGTCACCCGCCGTACCGCCAATCTCAACCAAAGCTACATCCGCACCTTCTGCGCCCGCTTGTGCCAAACGTTTAATCTCATTAGTAATGTGTGGAATGATTTGCACCGTCGCACCGAGATAATCACCACGACGTTCGCGCTCAATTACATTTTCATACACGCGACCAGCGGTAAAGTTATTTTTCTTTCCTAGTTGTTGGCGAATAAAACGCTCGTAATGTCCAAGATCAAGATCGGTTTCAGCGCCATCGTTAGTAACGAATACCTCGCCATGTTGGAACGGACTCATGGTGCCAGGATCCACATTAATATACGGATCAAGTTTAAGCATGGTCACTTTAAGACCGCGAGATTCTAAGATGGAAGCGAGAGAAGCAGAGGCGATTCCTTTACCTAAAGAGGAAACCACACCACCAGTGATAAAGATGTATTTTGTTGCCATTAAAAAGTAACAAAGTTGAAATGGTTATGATACACAAAACTGTGTAGAATATGGGCGTATTAAATCATACTAATTGCCAATGGAATATAAACAATTCGTCTCTCGCCTCTTTGTCTATCTTAAAGAGCACATTGGTAAACTGATCTTTGTCTCATTAATGATGATCCTTGCTACTGCATTAGAGAGCTCCATTCCTGAAATCACTGGCCGTATTGTTGACGATTTATTTGTCGAAGATAGAAATACTCAAGACGCTGTGCTTTATGCCAGTATTCTGTTTGGTGTTTTTGTGCTCAGCTCTATCTTTGCTTTAACTTCTACTGCAGCCAGTTCTTGGGTGTCAAATAAAGTGATAACGGATATCCGTATTGACATGTTTGCTAAACTTTTAAGACTACCAAAATCTTATTTTGACCAACATTCCACTGGAAAAATTCTATCCAAGCTTACTTTTGACGTGGGGCAAATTGCGGCAGCCGCTTCTACTATTTGGCTTGATTTTATCAAATCATCTTTTTCAGCAATCATTCTGATTGGTTATTTGTTTTACAAAAATTGGCAACTGAGTCTTATTCTTTTATTGTTAATGCCACTGGTATTCATTGCCGTTAAATTGTCCAGCAACCGCATGAGAACTGCATCGGAAAAAGTTCAAGAGTCAATGGGGAAAATGACTCACCTTTTGGATGAAAATATTTCCGGAAACTCTTTGATAAAAATATACCACGCACAAACCCAAGAAACCAACAAATTCAATGCCTTAGTCACGCACATCCGTCATCAAATATTTAAAGTTGGTATGACTGGTGCATTCAACACGGGTTTTGTTAATATTTTAATTGGTCTTTCTTTAGCTACCGTTGTTTACTTATCATCCATCTATTTAAAAATGACAGCGGGTGAATTTTTATCTTTTTTCACCGCCATGGGCATGTTAGTAAAACCCGCTAAAAGCCTGGTCAACATCAACAAGCCTTTGCAAGAGTCCATGGCAGCTGGAGGCAGTGTGTTTGGACTGCTCGATGAAAATGAAGAGCACAACGACGGCACTAAAAAATTAAAAAATTCCAAAGGAAAAATTAAATTTACTAACGTTTCATTTGGTTACTCAAGCGACAATACCGTACTGAATAGCATTAACCTGGACATTAAATCAGGCGAGACCATTGCACTCGTAGGCTCTACTGGTAGCGGTAAAACCACCATTATTCAGCTGCTCACCCGATTTTATTCGCCCAATTCAGGCTCCATTACTATCGATGGCACTGATATCAGTGATTTTGAAGTCGATTCCCTGCGCTCACAAATTGCTTTTGTGGATCAAAACGTACGCCTGTTTAACGATACGGTTAAAGGCAATATAGCACTAGGTCAGATAGATAGTATGAGCGATAAGCAAATCAAACATGCGGCAAAAGTATCCAATGCGCATGACTTTATTCAAGAACTTAGTGAACAATTTGATACAGAAATCGGCGAAGATGGTACTAAGCTCTCAGGCGGTCAGCGTCAACGCCTTGCCATTGCTCGTGCCATTGCAAAAGACAGTCCAATCCTTATTTTAGATGAAGCCACTTCAGCGCTTGATTCTGCCACTGAAAAACTGGTGCAAGCAGCCATTGATAAAATGCAAAAAGGACGAACAACCATCATCATTGCACCGACTCAGTACCATTCAAAAAGCCGATCGAATCATTGTGTTAAAACGCGGAGACATTATTGAGCAAGGGTCTCACCAGGAACTACTGGACTACAATGGTGAATACGCCGGCTTATACAAACACCAATTTGAGAGCTAGTGTTTGACCATCAGCATTTTATGTTCAAGCATATCATGCATGCTATAGCCAATACCGCCAATACCACAACCCAAGGCAATTCCTCACGCAAAAAATCTGTAAGTACACTTGTTTGAATTAACAAGGTTCTTGATAGTCTAAGTTCGGGAGGTTTTGCCTTAAAAGAAAAGCTATTTTAGCTTTTGATTACAATCATTTTATGCTCTAGCATGTCACGCATTGTGTAGCCAATACCACCAATACCATAACCCGAATGTTTACGCCCTGCGAACGGCATCCAATCCACTCTGAAAGTGGTGTAATCGTTAATCATCACCGCACTGGCTTCTAGCTTTTTGGCCACATCCATTGCAAGCGAAACATCATCACTAAACACTGCTGACTGGAAAGATACATCGAGACTGTTTGCATCCTCAATGGCACTATTAATATCCTTGTAGCCATACACGCACACCACTGGCCCAAAAATCTCTTGTGTGGATACTTTTGAGCTCTTGGATGGGTTTAACAATACTGTTGGCTCATAACTCACTTCGTTAATCCTTTTTCCGCCAGTAATGAGCGTTGCGCCCTCATTAATCGCATCACCTACCCAAGCTTCGATTCTATCGGTTTCTTTAGGAAGAATTAACGGTCCTAAATCACTATCTTCACTAATGGCATCGCCCACTACTTGTTTTGATGCAATGTCCGCAATTTTTTGTGCCATTTCACCATCACGACCCTCGGGCACATACACGCGTTGCACCGAAACACAAACCTGACCAGAATGGTACATACTGGCTTTAACCACGCCATTAACAAACCCTTCCTCGTCTTTATACTGATCAAAAATAAGTGGGGCAACGCCGCCATGCTCTAATGCGCATCGCGTACCTGGTGCTAATTTTGATTTTAAGTACCAGCCCACTTTAGCAGAACCGATAAAACTAAAGAACCCTACTCTTGGATCAGTAACCAGTTTTTCTGAATTNTNACGATTGGCGAGTGCGACTTGCATCCAACCTTTAGGCAAGCCTGCTTCCTCTACCAATTTAGCCAAGCGCAAACAACACAAAGGTGTTACGGCTGCTGGTTTAACAATCACCGGACAACCTGTGGCAATTGCAGGAATCGCTTGGTGAATGGCTAAATTAAGCGGATGATTAA
>JGI26254J51713_1000567_pt1 | contig 14747 bp, 10 predicted proteins | sample SaaInlV_120m_DNA_3_FD_51713 | JGI IMG/M metagenome (IMG submission 51713)
CCAGGCCCAGTGCAAACCGAAATATATTCCGACTCAAACTCATCGCCCGGATAGTTAATCCACTAGAGCGACTGGTGCGCGAGACCATCTCTTTAAAGGTCAGGACTTCACCACCTTGGATTTCGGCGGTCGTCATGCCAGCGTTCCAGTCACCGGTATATATTTGAAGGAGTGCCACGATCCATTCCGCGAGGTCGTCGGCATGGACAGGGCAGCGCGAGCCAAGGGCGAAATTAAGTTGTGGACTCAGCCGGGAATAGTTCCCTATCTGTTTGATTAAATTGACATTGTTATTATATTTTCCTCCATAGATAACCGTCGGCCGAACCAACAGGGTCCGTGACTCACTCAAGCGTCGTCGGGCGATGAGCCATTCTTCGCCAGATTTCAGTTGTGCAACGGTCCCGGTTGGATCGCTAGAAATTTCAGACTCTCGAGTCAGCACGCTCGTAGAGCTAAAAACAATCCAAGGAATTTGATCGCAACCAAGAGCGGCAAACGACTGTTCGTATGCTTGCAATTCCCAGATAGGACACAGGCTTACAATGCCAATTATGTTAAGCCGATTCGCTCCAACATTGCGCTTAAACAATTCCGGGTGAACCACAGAAGTACCTGGAAAAACCACTGCCTGCCTCTCGCAACGCGAAACAGACACAACAGCAATACCGACGGCATTCAGCCGTCCGCAAAGGGGTACGCCAATTTCGCTTCGACCGCCCATGATTAAGACAACCGGCTGGTCTCCGCAAATTAGTCGCCGAAACTGAGCTATCCCAGAGGTTACACCATCAGTTTCTGATTCCATTCTTTGGCCAATCCGAAACATCAACAACCCTAGTCGTTCGAAAATCAGAAGAATAAACATTTGCAGGTTCAAAACTATCGGAGTCGATCGACTGAATTTTCTTAGATACCGTCTCAGGCTAGCTTGCTTGTGTTTTGCCATGATCGTTCTCGAGATACCAACTGATCCACCCTGGTAGTGAAACGTAGGAGCCGTTGGTAGAAAATCGACCCCCCACCCCGCATCACGGGTCCGCCGGCAGTAGTCCAGATCCTCGAAATGCAAAAAATACGCTTCGTCAAATCCGCCAATATCATGGTGAACTTCTGCTCTGACCATCATACACGAGCCAGATACTGCATCGACCGGGGTTGGTAAAGTGGGCAGAGGTTCCAGGGTTAAATCAAAGGTAGGAAGCCTTAGTTTCGTGAGCACCGAGGAAACCACTTTCCCCAGGCTTCGCACAAGATTAGGGTCACAGCGGCGACCGCCGTTTTGCTCCCGTCCTTGGAAGTCGACTATGAAAGCCCCACAAGCGCCACAGCCAGGGGCTAGATCAAGATGGCTTGCCATCTTGGCGACGGTGCCAGGCAAGGGAAAAGCATCAGGATTGAGAAAAAGAAGATACTTGCCGGCCGCTATTTTGGCCCCAATGTTGGCCGCAGACCCAAAGCCAACGTTTTCACCGACACAGATCAGGTTCACGTTACTATCGGCACGAAGATAATCTGCGCTCCTATCACTCGATCCGTTATCAATGACGATTATCTCAAGTTCGTCCGAAAGGCTTTTAAGATTAAGGACAGATTCAGCCAAAAATCGACCAGAATTGTAGTTAACAAAAATTACTGAGACTTTCTCCACGGCAATGAGTGCAGCAACTTGGGAATCTTCAAAGAACTAGCAATGCTAGTTCCCGATAGACCCCGGCATTCGATTTACTGGCTGCCCCCGTAAGTGTGCCGGACTTCATAGGTCGGTTTGTCCTGGGATTCGTGGTATGTACGTGTCTGTAGTTCTGCCAGGAGTCCAACGGTAATGAACTGAAAGCCAAGCAAAGTGAGCAGTATTCCGGCAAGCAGCGCCGGGCGGTCTGCAAGCGCGATCCCGAAGAAAACCCGTTCAACGAACAACCAGCAAAGAATGGTACCGCCAGCAGCACTGCTTGCGAGGCCAATACCGCCAAAGAAATGGATCGGCCGACTTGAATAGCCCATTAGAAATTTAACCGTCAAAAGATCTAACAGAACCCGAAATGTTCGAGACAGGCCATATTTGGAGACACCTGATACCCGCGGGTGATGCCGTACTTTAACTTCTGTCATTCTGACGCCATACCAGCTTGCTATTGCCGGGATAAAACGATGCATTTCGCCATATAGGCGTAGGTTTTTAGCCACATCCCGACGCATCGCTTTTAACGTGCAACCGTAGTCATGCAACTTAACATCGGTCGTCATCGATATTAGAGAATTAGCCATTCGGGATGGCAGTAGTCGGAGCCAGAGCCCATCTCGCCTTTGATGCCGCCATCCACAGACCAGATCCATGCCCTTGTCGATTTCACTAAGCAACAAGGGGATATCGCGAGGGTCGTTCTGGCGATCAGCGTCCAGCGTAATCACCACAGCGCCATTAGAATATCGAAGACCCGCAGCGATTGCTGCAGTTTGACCAAAATTTTTGCGAAACTCGATGACTCGAACACAAGGATTGTCCATTTGAAGGCCCTGAAGGATCTCCAACGAGTCATCAGTGCTGCCATCGTCAATAAATAACACCTCGTAGGAGCGCCCAACCGCCTCAAGCACCTCGACGATATCTTGATGCAGGATTACGAGATTACCGACCTCGTTATAGACCGGCACCACCACCGATAACTCAATCTGGGCCATACTAAGCTCTAGCTAAACAGTTAGGAATACTAATCATTATCAAGCGGGCGAATCGAGAAATCCTCTACATCCAACCGCAGATTGGGATTGTAGTATGGATCACCTTTTTCTAGTATCTCGGCGTGGCGCGCCCGGAAGGCATCCACCTCCCGTTTAAAGCGCGCTTTTTTTTCTGGGGTATCCTCGTAGCCACGGCTTACAGACTCGAAGTGATAGGCTAATGCATAGGGGGTAAACAAATTCCGATAGCCTGATTCTATCAGCCGCAGGCAAAAGTCGACGTCGTTACAGGCAACCCCAAAATTGACTGCGTCAAAGCCGCCAATCTCTTCAAACATAGATTTTTTACACATTAACAAAGCGCCTGTGACCGCTGAGACGTTCTGAATGATATTCAGCCGGTTAAGGTACCCGCGGTCTCCACCAGGCTTGTGTTTATGGCTGTGCCCCGCGTAACCCCCAATACCAACGACAATGCCGGCGTGTTGAATAGTATCGTCTGGATAATACAATTTACCACCAACTGCGCCGATCTCCGGTCGTTGTGAGTGTTCTAACAGACAACTAAGCCAGTCTCCATTGACTACCTCAATATCATTATTCATCAATACAACGTGCGATCCGCGCGCTTTAGAGACCCCGAAATTGACCAGTTCGGAAAAGTTGAAAGGCCTATCGTAAGAGGCGAATGAAACCCTGGCAGACGCCGTTTCAAACCGATCCATGATTTCGATCGTCAATTCATCTACGCTTCCGTTGTCAATACCGAGTATCTCGAAATTTGAATAACGAGTCTTCTCAAGAACCGCGCCTATAGATTGCTGTAAAAACCTAGGTTCGTCCCGAAAAGGAATTATTACACTCACTAGTGGGTCTTTTTTTATCTCGCGCCGCACGCGGAAAAAATGCGGTGCGTTCGCTGTAAGGACCTCGCCCTTGATTCCCCGCCGTTGTAGCGTTTCTCTAATGGCCCTTGCCCCTCTTGCGTGAGCCTCAGGTTTCACACCTGTATCGAGACTTGTCGACTGGTCTGATTGTCGCCAGTGGTACAAGGGTTGGGCTATGTGCGCGATCTTATTGGTCTGCTCACTCAGGCGCAGTAGAAAATCGTAATCCTGTGCGCCGTCGAACTCGGACCGAGGCCCACCAACAGTAGCTATCAGGGTCTTGCGGACCACAAGCAGGTGCGTGATGTAGTTATGTGAGAGCAGCAAATCTGGCGAGAAGTCTGGTTTAAAATGTGGAGTTCCAAAATACCCGGCAGTTCTTTTGTCAGTTAAGTCACTGAATGCAGTTTCGTCGGAATACAAAATATCAGGCTGGTCACGCCGAATTACCTCTACAACGCTTTGCAAAGCCTGCGGGGCCAACATATCGTCGTGATCCATGAAAGCAATATATTCTCCATAAGCCGAATCAATGCCAATGCGGGTTGCAGTAGAGATTCCACCGCTGCGCGTTAATGCAACCACTGTGATCTTTGGATCGTCGAGCTTATCCAGAAACTCTCTGGTCTCTACAAATATAGAGCCGTCATTGACAATTACTAGCTGCCACTGGGAGTAGGTTTGTTTTCGAATCGAGCCAACTGCATCGGCAATCCAGGATCTTGGCGTGTTGTGAACTGGTAAAACGATACTGATCAAGGGGTCGCTGGTACCCTTTTGTGGAACACTGGGAATAGTGGCCGACTGGCTAATGAGCAATGGCAGTCGCTCAGTAGGGCTCACTGATCCAGATTGAAGCTGCTCAATTGCGGTCTTGACTGCAGAACCCTCACCAACCCGTCGCAGAAGCCCTTTGTATACGATGCGACGACAGACTTCAGCGAGTCGCCATGCTTTCGAGGACTTAAGGAGTTCCAGCTCTGCAGTTCGTCTCGCTAGTTCTTGCCCTGATATTTGAAGCTGGCTTTCGGCATCAGCCAGTAATACGTCTTTATGCCAGAGGCGGTCCATAAGGGCCTTTCGATCGCCAACCTGAAGCCCTAATTCAGGTATTGAAAAAACTAGATCCAATACTATTTTGGCAGGCGACCCCTCCGAAAATGCAGCAGGTGGAAGGTCAAAGCAAATCGATTTGATCACTTGCGGCTCAGTCGGGCTATTCGTCAATTTCCTGCCAGCCATCTCGATGCGGCTAGCCGATTCAGATACTCGCCTATGGCCGGATAAATCGAGAAGACCTACCCCATTTAATCCATCGGTGAAATGCAATCGAAGAGAATGCAGTCGAACTTCGCCAACCGGAGGATCGAACAGGATTGTCAGTTCAGTGGGCGGCAAGTCGGTAACTGGGATCACTAACTGACAATCTGCGCGATAACCAGCGGAGCTTGCACTGAACGGAATCGACATTTCGTGATCCCCACTATTCGGTCCAAAACTGAGGCGAACGTCGACCTTTACAGTTTCGTGATCACCGAAACGGCGATTCAACATTGTGGGGATCCCTACAACGCCGAAGCAGTCCAAGGTTGTCTTCCGAAAGCGATCCTCAAATTCAACTAACAGCTGGGTCAACCTATCCGGCGACCCTATGATGTCTTTAATGACTCCCCACAAGAAGTCTCCATGAGTCGATCCAAAGTATCGGGCTTGCACTAACCTATCTAGGGCTAGTGTGTTTCGCGAGAGAAAATAGACCAGACCACGAATGAACGCGACATCAGCGTCAAATTCTGAGTCAGTGGTAGTCCACTCCTGATCAATCGTATTAAAGGTGTCTTGACCCTCGACCACTACGTTATCAGGCAAAAGATCGACCAATTTGACTGAACGCCCATTAAGCTGTTCCGAGAGAAACAAGTAGTACTGCTTTGCTAATGACCCAAAAGCGATGCCAGGTTCCGAACCACTTTGCAAAGCCTTCAGCATTCGTTCGGACAAGGTCTCGCCAGGTCGATAGGCCTCGCTTTCACAAAGATGAGCGAACCCAAGATCGCTCTCAACATTTAACCCAGAACTGTCTCCCAAATTCAGCGGGGCTTTGCATCTGCGAACAAATCCCTCCCCGCGGGGTTTTACAGTCTGAGTCCAAAACTGTTGTCTACGGGCACCAATCGACGAGTGAAGGAAATCTGCAGCCAAAGGAGGCTCGTCATGTTGAGACGTTTCATAAAAGATTTGATAGCGATCAATGTCCGAAAGCGGAAGATCTTGGTGCCTCTCAAAGGTCTGCCAAACTCTCTCTTCAGGCGTCAGGCCAGCGGCCCGAGGGCGCCCGGACTCATCGATATATTTGGCAATGTGGCGCCAGGCTCCTTTTTGCTCTTGGAGAAAGGCCTCTCGAATTAGAAATTGAGGTGAAGCCAGTGAAGGGAACACCAGTACCTGCTCGTTCGCCACATGTCGAGGCGGGCTTTTTCTGATATCGCATTCCCAACCGAGGCTTTCCTCCTCCGAGTTTGAAGGATCAGCGATGACAACAAACCCGCCTCCCACGAGACATTCCGTTATCAACTTATTCAGTAGGGCTTTTTGGAGTTCGCCGTTTTTACCGAGGCCTCCAATCAGTATCACGTCAAACCGGGTGGTAACAGAATCATCGGCCGCCGCATCGCCTGGAAGGTCATTCGAGACCGAAAAATTGGCCAAACCCTCGCAAAGCAACTCTGCGGCATAGTTAACGTCAAGGTTTGAACTAGCCAGGTGAATTTCATGGCCCGCTTGGGCAAGATAACAGGGTACGACAGCATCTGACCATTGCGCTACCAGCACTCGCTGGCATTCCCTTAACCGAAAGAGGCCACATAGTCCGATGTGTTCCGGGGATAGGATTCTTTGGACTTTTTGAGAAGTGTTTCCGAAAGCTAGCACTGCCGAGTAGCTCGAATAACTGGGATATTGTCGCAGCACGTCCACCAGAGCTGGCCAAAATAAGGGAGGGTCGCCGGCAAGCCCTCGATTCGGCATCGAACCGCTAGTCACAACCCCCCTCCGCGATCGTCAAATCCAGATCTGCCACGCCAAAATCACCGAGCTCGCCAACGACCGGAAGATGAATCAAATCGTATCGTCTATCTACAGCTAAATTATCTCGAGAAGCATCATCCAGGGCGATTCCTAACGAGATGAAATACTGNCCAGGAACAACGGCACAAGTAAACTCAAAGACCACGGTAGTTGATTCACCGGCTACCCGATCTTGGGNCCCGATACCGCGCTCTCGTGTATTGGCGCCAAAGACCGTTCGACCATCTACTGTTTTCAAGGTAAACCCATAGATAAGATCGGCAAGCGCCTCGGCAAAAAACATGTGTACGCAAAGTCGTACTTTTTCTTGGCGATCGAAAACTACTTTCTTTTGGCCTGCCATATTGGTCAATTGGTAATCAAAGATCACGGCTCGCTGATCCCCCCAACGATACTCATTAGGGTTGTAGGTGGGCTGAGCTGTACAGCAATCGTTGGGAGCCACTTGACCCGTAACGGTCGCTAATTCGCGAGGGGTCACTAGTGGGCTTGAAATTCCGGTATCCGGCGGTGACCGATCCTTCGATTCTCCAGACTCTTTACCGTTGCCATCGACATCCGACAGACGTTTCCCAGCGGAATCTTCAAGCGACTGGATCGACGACTCTCCGGCAGCCCCAAAAAGATCCTCCAGATAGTCCTGAATAACGGTCTTCGGCACCCCAGCCGAAGCAATCCTCCCCGATCTAAGGTAGATTGCTCGGGAGCAATGAGCTTGAACCAGGTCAACCGCATGAGTGACGAAGAGGATGGTCTTGCCTGCCTTTTGCATCTCCTGAAAACGTCGAAAACACTTGCGTTGAAACCTGATGTCGCCAACCGCAAGAGCCTCATCGACGATCAGAATATCGGGGTCTGTATTTATTGCGGTAGCAAACGCCAAGCGGACATACATGCCACTTGAATAAGTGCTGACTGGGTGATTGATAAACTCCCCTATGTTGGCAAACTCAACGATCTCATCGAATCGTTCATCTATTTCGGCTCTAGAAACACCGAGCAAAGCAGCATTGAGATAGACGTTTTCTCGACCTGAAAACGCTGGGTTAAAGCCCGCGCCAAGTTCCAACAGAGCAGAGACCCGCCCTTTAACCAAAACATCGCCACTAGTTGGGGTGAGTGTGCCGCAAATAATTTCAAGCAAGGTGGACTTTCCCGAGCCGTTCGGGCCGATGATACCAACGGTCTCCCCCCTTTCAACCGAAAAACTGAGGTCCGCCAGGGCCGCGAAGTCGGAGTGATACCTGCGCCGCCGTATCGAAAACATTTCCCGTACCCGATCAATCGGGCGGGCATAGATTCGATAATTCTTCACTAGCTCGCTTACCTTAATAGCGAACTCAGAGGACATCCGCAAATCCCCGACGAGTCTTTTGAAACCATGCCAGCGAACCCCAGGAAAAAATCATCGCAACACCAGTGTAAGCTGCTAATCCACCCCAGTTTGGCAAACGACCCCAGAGGGCGAGGTCGCGAAATTGCTCAATGATAAAAGTGATTGGATTAAGATAAAGAAAGATTTGGAATTGTTCCGGAAGCGCTGTTTTCGGGTAAAGAATGGGTGCCATGAAAAATAAAATTGTGCTGAGAATCCCAGCGACCTGAGCTATATCTTTTAAAAACACTGCGGTCGCAGCAACTAACCAAGTAATACCCAGGCACGCGATCCATAATGAGAAAAGCGGCAGAGGCAAAAATATGATTGTCCACGGTACCGTGCCATTAACAAATAAAAGGTAGGCCCCGAGCACGCACGTGCTCACCAGCCCTTGAAAAAAAGCGCTAATTACCGTGACCCAGGGTAGCGCCTCGAGTGGAAATACGACCTTTTTAACGTACTGGGGATTACTTACGATCAGGGAAGACGCCTGAGTAAGGCATTCTGCAAGAATTCCATGGACCAGCATCCCTGAAAACAGAATTGCGGCAAACTCCAGGTTACCCCCTCCCTGATCGACCCAGCGGATCTGAAGCACTGTTCCAAAGACAAAGGTATACACAGCTAACAGAAGCAACGGCGTGAANAGAGACCAAAGCAGTCCCAGCATTGTGCCCCGGTAGCGACCCAGGATTGCACGTCGAGAAAGCTGGGCTACCACAAATCGATGCTCAACCAGACTGGCGAATACGTAGGCGGGATCTGAGCGATGAACTTGCCTCCCCGACTGGCGCGTTATTTTTCTCATCTTAATAAGAGGCATAGTCATCTTCTTAAGATCACTACTCCTGTGTTAGCCCGTGCAGATATTCCCCATAACTGCTTTTTCCAAGCTCGCCAGCCAGTTTTGCCAGTTCTTCAATTCCAATATATCCCATACGGTAGGCAATTTCCTCGGGGCAGCAAATTTTCATACCTTGTCGGGCCTCGAGTGTTTCAATGAAAACCGACGCCTGGAGTAATGACTCGTGGGTTCCAGTATCAAGCCAGGCCGTGCCTCGACCTAACAATTCCACATTCAAGGATCCATCCTCGAGATATCGTCGATTAAGATCGGTAATCTCGAGTTCACCCCTTGCAGATGGTTTGAGGCTTCGTGCGTACTCCGGTGCGCGCTCGTCATAAAAGTAGAGTCCGGTAACGGCATAACGCGAACGAGGGTTTACGGGCTTCTCTTCCAGTGTTTCTGCTCGACCTTCGGAGTCAAAACTGACCACACCGTAACGTTCAGGGTCGCGTACCGGATACGCGAAGACCCTCGCACCGCGCGTAAGTGCAGAGGCTCGCTGAAGCGAATCAGAGAGTTGGTGTCCGTAAAATATATTGTCTCCAAGAACAAGAGCTGAGGGGTTGTTCCCAATAAACTCCGCGCCAAGAATAAAAGCCTGGGCAAGCCCGTCAGGAGACGGCTGTACCGCATAGGATAAGTTTAGCCCCCACCCGGAGCCATCTCCCAAAAGATCCTGAAACCGAGGCGTGTCGTGGGGTGTCGAAATCAGCATGATTTCCCGGATCCCAGCGAGCATAAGGACGCTTAAAGGGTAATAAATCATGGGCTTGTCATATACAGGCAAAAGCTGCTTGGATATCACTTTTGTTACCGGAGCAAGTCGTGTACCCGCACCGCCTGCCAGGATCAGTCCTCTCAATTTTTTACTCCTAGTCCGCGTCGTTCGCCGGCGGCGCGGAAGCCGCCAACAGCGCTTACCCAATCTGGGTTTGCGAGATACCATTTGACTGTTTGGCGAAGACCCGTTTCAAAGCTCTGTTGCGGGCACCAACCAAGTTCCGTACGAATCCGTGACGCATCAATGGCATATCGATAATCATGGCCGGGCCGGTCAGAGGTGAACTCGATCAGATCCGCATAGGGCTTGTTGGACTCCCTTGGGCAGATCTCGTCAAGGACCCGGCAAAGCTCCTCGACCACTGCGATATTGGTTCGCTCAGAATCGCCACCAACATTGTAGGTTCGCCCCGACTCGCCCTGACTCATAATGAGGACCAGCGCCCTTGCGTGGTCGTCCACAAATAACCAGTCTCGTATATTCTCGCCCCTGCCATAGACGGGTATCGCATCTTCGCTAAGCGCTCGTTGAATAATGACGGGAATCAGCTTCTCGGGGTATTGGTATGGGCCATAATTGTTCGAGCAATTGGACAGTACAAAATCGAGCCCGAATGTCTCACCCCACGCTCGAACGAGATGATCAGCGGCAGCCTTAGTCGCCGAATACGGGGAGTTGGGCTGATAAGGTGAATCCTCGGTGAAAAGGCCCTGCTGTTCTAGGCTGCCGTACACTTCGTCGGTCGAAATATGATGAAAACGGATCGAAGTTTTAACCCCCTCGCAGGTTTTTTGATTATAAGCACGAACCGCCTCGAGTAGATTGTAGGTTCCCGAAATGTTGGTGCTGACGAAAGCACCCGGGCCATCGATCGAACGATCCACATGCGATTCTGCAGCCAGATGCATAATCGCATTTGGCTCATATCGAGTGATCAACTCATCCATCAAAGCGCTGTCACGGATATCCGCTTTCTCGAACACGTATCCTGGGTATTTCGACTCCTCAATCAATGACTCAAGATTGCCTGCATAAGTAAGAAGATCAATATTCACGATTTTCCCATAACCATCTGCAACCAGGCGTCGAATCACAGCTGACCCGATAAACCCAGCCCCACCTGTGACCATGACACAGGTGTTTTTCGGCGAAAGATTTGGGGTTTGTAAGATCAAAAATTAACTCAACGATCGGGGCTTTAGTTAGCTTTCAAAGCCTGGTAGCGTTGGCGGGCGTAGCCCGCCACCCCGTCTTCCAAGCTCGTCCAGGGTGTCGAATAGCCGACCGATTTCAACTGATCAATAGAGGCCTCGGTAAAACTCTGGTATTTGCCAGCCAACGCTTCCGGCATTGGAAAATAACTTAGCACCTTCTGGCTTTGCGCATCAGACAGGCTAAGCGGCGCGTCTCCATCAACATCGCGGCACGCATTGATCGCCACCAAGGCAACGTCGTTGAAACTTCGGCTGACACCGGTGCCGACATTGAAGATTCCGCTAATGGAGGGACTATCAAGAAAAAACAGATTCACCCGAGCGACATCTTGGACATGAACAAAATCGCGGCGCTGCTCACCGGGACCATAGCCGCCACTTCCATCAAACAACCGAACAGCGCCGCCCTCGTGGTACTGCGCAACGATATGCCACGCCACCGACGCCATCCGACTTTTATGATCCTCTCGTGGACCGTAGACGTTAAAATACCTCAATCCAACCACTTGATTGCTGATGTTAGCTCTTTCGGCATTGACATAACGGTCAAACAAAAATTTAGAGTAGGCATAGGCGTTTAATGGCTTCTCGCCTTCCCCGGACTCACGAAAAGGCCCTTCTCGCCCATAAACCGATGCTGAGGAGGCGTAGATGAAAGAAACCCCCGCCCTCGCACAGGCTGAAAAGAGTTTTTTAGAATAGACATAGTTGGTCGACATCACATCCTGGCCATCCGTTGCCATCGTGTCCGAGCATGCCCCCTGGTGGAACACTCCCGTCACAGATTCAGGTATTCCACATCTCTCAATGTCGATTAGAAATTCATCTTTATCCGCATAATCAGAAATTGTCAGATCTGTGAGATTAGCGATCTTGCTGGCATCCGTCAGATCGTCTACCAGAAGAATCTTCTCCCGTCCAGATTGATTGAGCGCCTCGATCAAATTGGAACCCACGAATCCGGCGCCACCAGTGACAACCAGCATTAGATTTGCCCGACCTCATAGTCTTGTAAATCTGACAAACTGACGACGCTAGTTCCAAAACGCCCAACCACCGCGCTGGCACCGCGGGTCGCTAATTCAAGGCCTAGGGTCCAGTCCAGTTTGAGTCCAATCGCCACCGCGATGACGGCCACAACCGTATCCCCAGCCCCACTGACGTCATAGACTTCTCGAGCCCGAGCTTCTTGCCTAACAACCTCTCCGTTAGCAAGAAAAAGTACCATTCCATCCGGGCCCAGGGTGACCAAGAGCCCTTCAAGCCCTGCACTTTCCACCAATTCGGCTGCGGCCTGGGCGAATTGTGGCGCATCGACCGGTACGCCCGTGATGCTTTCGAATTCCTGACGGTTCGGGGTAACCATGGTTGCACCAAAATAGCGCGTGAAATCCCCACCCTTGGGGTCAACCACCACCGGGACGCCGCGCTCTTTCGCCGCACCGATCATTTCCGCAACGTTGGCCAACCCGCCTTTGCCGTAGTCAGAGATAACCACTGCATCCGCGCCACTAAGGAGTTCTCTGAAGTCCGTTACACTTCTCGCGAGCAGATCTGAGTCTGGCCGATCCTCAAAATCGGCACGCAATAGCTGTTGATTCCTCGAGACTATGCGCAGCTTTTCCGTCGTCCGCGAGCTTGGGTCGATATGCAAGTGACGGTCCACGCCAGCCAACTCCAGAATCGAATTTACCCGGCGCCCAGCATCGTCGTCGCCTACAAAGGATAAAAGCTGTGATCCAGCACCCAACGATGCAATATTCGCCGCCACGTTGCCCGCGCCGCCCGCCCGCTCTTGAACCTGCTCGACCTTAACCACTGGCACAGGAGCCTCCGGAGAAATCCGATCCACGGTTCCTGTCCAGTAGCGGTCAAGCATCGTATCACCGACAACCAGCACACGAACACCGGCTATCCGATCGATTGGTAGAAGGCTTTCCATTTTGCTCAGCTTGAACTCGGAACGATTAGCGGTGCTCGTCCGACACTGTAATAATCAAGGCCATGCCGGCAAACTATGCTGGGATCGAATACGTTGCGGCCATCAAAGATTACCGGCTCACGCAGCAGTGTCCGGATCTGACCATAATCTGGGTTACGAAACTGTTTCCATTCTGTGACCACGATCAATCCGTCCGAGTTATCAAGTCCATCATAGAGTCCCGTGCTAAAGGTGACTTGTTTGTTGTCACGGAATATTTTCTTCGCTTCTGGTATTGCCACCGGATCGTAAGCTGACACCGCCGCTCCACGCCGGTTCAGACCTTCGATAACGTCTAAGCTGGCCGCTTCTCGCAGATCGTCAGTATTCGGCTTAAATGCCAAACCCCACATAGAAAACCTTTTTCCGCTCAGGTCGTCACCATAACGCGAAACGATCTTGTCAACCAGCGACAGTTTTTGCGACTTGTTGACTTCGTCTACGGCATTGAGGATTCGCGTTTGGTAACCGGCCAGCGCCGCCGTTTGTGCGAGCGCCTTCACGTCTTTGGGAAAGCAAGATCCGCCATAGCCGCACCCTGGATAAATAAAGTCGTAACCGATCCGCGGGTCAGATCCAATCCCGACTCGCACGGTCTCGATGTCGGCGCCGACCCGTTCCGCGATATTGGCTAATTCATTCATAAAAGAAATCTTAGTCGCAAGCATCGCATTCGCAGCGTACTTGGTCAATTCGGCTGACGCCACGTCCATGAATAGCAATCGATCATGACTGCGATTAAATGGAGCATAAAGCTCGCGCATCCGCGCGCGCGACCCTTCATTGGCTGTCCCGATGACGATGCGGTCGGGCTTTAAAAAATCCTCGATTGCCGCGCCTTCTTTTAGAAATTCCGGGTTTGAGACTACCGAGAAATCGACAACAATACTACGTTTGTCTAGCTCGGCCTGAATAGTCTCCTCCACTCGTGCAGCCGTACCTACAGGTACCGTCGACTTGTTCACTATCACCAACGGATCCGAAAGAAGCTCACCAATGCCCTTTGCTGCCCCAAGCACATATGCCAAATCAGCCGAGCCATTTTCCCCCGGTGGTGTACCTACCGCGATAAACAGAATGTCAGCAAATTTGACCGCGTCGCTGAGGCTTGCCGTAAAGCGCAAACGGCCAACTGTCGTGTTGCTTCGAACCAATTCCTCAAGGCCAGGTTCAAAAATGGGTATTGCACCATTTCGTAATTGCTTGACCTTGTCTTTGTCGACATCCATGCATAGCACTTGATTGCCGACGTCGGCCAGACAAGCGCCCGAAACCAGGCCTACATAACCACTTCCAATAATCGCAACGTTCATACGGGCAATGACTCTTGGGACCGGATTTTTTGGCAGCAAAAAAGAAGGGCGCCGGCCGGGCACCCTTCTTTAAAATCGAAGCTCGATTTTATCAGTTTTCGGAAGTTTTTCCATCCACCAGTATAGTGCCTGGGTTTCCGAGAACAATCTTTTGCCCTATCCCATGTACCGCCAGCAGGTCCTGGGCGGACATAAACGGTCCATTTTCCAAACGGTAGGCTACTATCGCCTCTGCCAAAACTGGACCGACCCCTGTGATATTTTCGGACAAGCTTTGTGCATCGGCAATATTGATGTCGACAGGTTCGGCTCGCAGCACTTGGGAAGTCAGCATTGCTCCAGTCAGAACCAACGTGGCTAATGTATTTATCGTCGATGAAACCATTTTTTACTCTCCTTGTAATTAGATGTTGATTAAACGCTGCCGCAATCCTTGCGGCTGTTAGGATTATTGATCTCATCAAAGTAGTTGACAATGGAATTAGTTCACAGAAGTCCTTGCTAATTTAGGATTGCACTAAACGGACGAGCCGACGTCGTATTCCAGCTCCTGCAGCCCGGGCATTGCCAATGTAGG